>WNFI01292538.1_pt1 | contig 34964 bp, 26 predicted proteins | sample 5400471 | NCBI WGS metagenome assembly WNFI01 (sample SAMN13153348, study PRJNA577476) | soil metagenome | isolation source: 100 cm saprolite on Douglas fir-dominated hillslope | place: USA:California | collected 2013-09-17 | reverse complement strand
GCGAACGAAAATCTTTCAAAAATTGAAGGGCGCCGTTTAGTGGATAAAATATTTGAAAAACTCTAGTCGCTTGTGGCCCAGTTTTAGGGGAAGCTTACACAGGGGTTTCATTCCATAATCGGCCATAGCTTCCATTTCACGGGCATTGTCCCCATGCGCAAATACGCCCACGTCTCCCCCCATGCAGATAGTCACGCCGGAAGCCAGCGCCTCTTTGAAGTTGTCTCTTTTTTTCTTTATCCGGACGGGCTCGGGGTCCACTCCTTTTCTCCATCCCTTGTATTGTTCGGTCGCGTCTCCGGCAGCCAGGGTGGGACACAGGGCGATCCCTTTTTCCTTCATGGCGGCAAAAATTTCCGGGGTGGCGCCATCTCCGTGCTCGATCGTCGTCACGCCGGCCTGAATAGCCCTTCGCATACCTTCTGCCGTAGCGGCATGGGCAACCACGGGTCGTCCGCTGCTGCCGGCCACTTCCACCACTTTCTTCAGTTCGTCTACCGTGAAGGTGGGCGCCGGCTGCTGATCGGGGCCCCATCGGTAATCCGCATATACTTTTATCAGGTCCGCTCCTTTCCCGATCTGGGTCCGGACCTCTTTGATCAGGGCGTCCATGCCATCGGCTTCCGCCGCCCCATGGATCGTTTCGATATCGTAGCTTAATTCCTTCGGCCCGTAACTGCCCGTAGCCACAATGGCGCGGGTGGCAACGATCATATGCGGGCCCGGGATGATCCCTTTTTCTATGGCCTCTTTCAATCCTACATCATCATAGCCGGCTCCTTCCGTTCCCAGGTCGCGGGTTGTCGTAAATCCTGCCAGCAGCGTCTTTCTTGCGTGCACGGTCGCCCTGGCCAGGCGCTCGGCCCGGGATTCTTTGAGGACCTGGTCGTTCCAGGAAGTTTCGTTATAAGGGTGCAGGAATAAATGGCTATGTCCTTCGATGAGGCCCGGCAGCAGGGTCATTCCTTTCAGATCCAGCACGGTGGCCCCGGCGGGGGCCTTGACAGATCCCGCAGGGCCGACGGCTTCGATGAGCCGGTTATGCACCAGCACCTGCCAGCCCGGGCGCAGCTGTTCTCCGTCGAATACCCTATCCGGGCGAAGAAGATAAAAAGTATCGGGTTGTGAAAAAGAAGTCTGGCAGAAGAGTAAAAGAAGCGCGGCTATAAACCCGGCCATGATCCGGTGGAAATGATGGGTGCCCTGCTCCCGGGTGGGGGAATAGCGTCCATGGGAATAATACCGGGAATGAACGCCTTTCTGGACCGCTTCTACTACTTCCTCATCTTCCATCTCCACAGCATCCAATCTGGAGCCGGCCCCTTTATTAAACTTCGATTCGTCGGCCACGTAGGTAAGGAAGGATACTTTTGTCTCCTGCGGGCTGACGGGCTTGACGATATTCACGGAAAGACCCCAGGGATAGAAATTGAACATCATATTCGGAAAGACAAAGAAATAATAAGCGGCTACTTTTTTGCCATAATCCGGAGAGGAAGGAGGCAGGTCAAAACAATCCTCTTCGTCCTTAGCGATGCCGAGCTGCAGGTTGGAATATTGAAAAAGTTCGGTCGTATAGTTGCCGAAGTCTATTACGGCATTCAGGCCGGCATGTACAAAGGGGATATGAAAGCCTTCCAGGTAGTTTTCGCAATAAAGCGCCCAGTGGGCCCTGACGGTGAAATCCCTGGACAGGTCGGGCCGGAAAATAAAATCGTCCAGGGGCAGCCAGGACATTCTTGCTTTGATCTCTTTCCAGAAGTCATCTGGGAACGGAGAGGGGGAGGGCCTTCCACCTGCGGAGCCGTTGGGAATCGGGGAGCCGGCGCCGTTCAATGACGTAAACAGCCACTTCCCCCATTGGAACAAAGGTAAGGACACCAGGTCGTCCTCTTTTGACGGAAAATCTTTCACCTCTTTGAATTCAGGCATGGAAAGGAATTGTCCATCTAAGTGAAATTGCCGGCCGTGATAACGGCAACGAAGATGATTGACCTTGCAGGGTTCTCCCACGAGGATGTTCCCGCGATGCGTACAGACATTGGAGAGCAGGTGCAGTTTGCTTTCCTTATCCCTTACCAGTACGAGCGGTTCGTCCAGGTAATTTTCCAGCAGGGTGAAAGGGTAAGCATCACCCGGCGCTTTGACGAGATCTGCGTCGCCGATGAATTGCCAGGAAGAAGCGAATAATTTCTCTTTGGATTCCCGGAATAATTCCGGGTCGGTGTAAAAACCGGTATCGGGCGTACGCGCTTTGGTAATATCCGGATCAATGGAAAATCGGGGCATCCGTGCAATAATTTAAGGTGCTGTAAGTTAAGAAAGATAAAGACATTAACTTTGCGGCATGGCTGAAGATTTACAAATTGTCGCCGGCAGCAAGACCGAGCGTTATATCTCTCTCCTACCCCAGATCAGGGCCCTGGTAGAAGGCGAGACCGATGCAGTGGCCAACCTGGCTAATATCGCGGCCGCGCTGAAAGAGCAGTTTGGCTGGCTCTGGGTAGGATTCTACCTGGTGAAAAATAATGAACTGGTCGTAGGGCCTTTTCAGGGTCCCGTCGCCTGCACGCGTATCCGTAAAGGAAAGGGCGTCTGTGGTACAAGCTGGGAGAAAGCGGCAACGCTGATCGTTCCCGATGTGGAAGCTTTCCCCGGGCATATTGCCTGCAGCAGCCTTTCCCGGTCCGAGATCGTCGTTCCTATCTTTCAAAAGGGGGAAGTCATCGGTGTGCTGGATGCCGACAGTATGGAATTAAACGATTTTGATGCCGAGGACCAGTGTTGGCTGGAGGAAATGATGAAAGGGATTCCGGGAGTGAATGACTGATAAAACAGTAAGCATTACATTAAAAGAACAATACCTATTTACATGATGACGAAGAATTTTGTTAGCGCTGGCCTGGGAGTCTTATTTTTTGCCTTTAGTGCCTGCGGTTCCTCCGGCGGAGACGGGGGGAAAGCAACGGCAGCCTCTGCCGGCGCCAAAGATACAACGGTGAAGGCCGCGGCCGATGCTACGGCATCAACGATTCCCGGTGCAGCCGATACCGCTGCTGCTCCGGCGACATTCAGCGGTAAAGTACCCGCTCCGTCCGTTATCTTAGGCCGTAAAGAAGTGCCCATTCTCTGTTATCACCAGATACGCGACTGGAAGCCTACGGACTCCAAAATGGCGAAAGATTATATCATGCCTCCCGCCGCTCTGCGCGAGCAGTTAAAGATGCTCGCCGACAGCGGTTATCATACGATATTACCCGATCAGCTCTATGCGTATCTTACAACGGGCGCCGCTCTTCCCGGCAAACCGATCATGCTCACTTTCGATGATACCGATGAAGATCAGTATACGGTAGCTTTCCCGGAAATGAAGAAACATGGCTTCAAAGGCGTTTTCTTTATCATGACCGTATCTCTGGGAAGACTCCCGCATTATATGAGCAAGGACCAGGTAAAGGAATTATACAATGCCGGGAATGTGATCGGCAGTCATACCTGGGATCATCACAACGTAAAGAAGTACCAGGGGAAGGATTGGGAGATCCAGATCGACAAACCCACCAAACAACTGGAAGCTATTACAGGAACACCCATCCGCTATTTCGCTTATCCTTTCGGCTTGTGGAACCGCGAGGCGCTGCCTGAACTGAGGAAAAGAGGGTTTATTGCCTCCTTTCAGTTAGCCGACAAAAAGGACCCGACGGACCCGCTCCAGACCATTCGCCGGATCATTGTCGCCGGGGGATGGAGTCTGAAGACTTTCAGCAACGCTATTAATCACGATTTCAGATAGGAAGGAAATCAGGAACTGACCTGCATTTCTTTTTTTACTGTTTTATTCCTTTCAACCCGGGTGTAATTCTCCATTACCAGGGCAGCAGCTCCTATCAATTCCGCATTATAGCCTAATGCCGATATTTCTATTCCCGTATTGACGGCCAGCCTGGGAATGCAATGTTCGTTCAACGCTTGCTGAATGGGAGCCTGCCATATTTTCCCGGCAGCGGATCCCCTTCCACTGAGTATGATCGTTTCGGGGTTAAGCAGGTGGATTAAAATAGCCACTCCCCTTCCAATATTATAGCCGGTTTTGGATAATAATTCTACGGCAAACTTATCTCCTTTTTCTGCTGCCGATAGGATGGCCTGGGAAGCCAGGTCGAAGTTTTCCGCCGGCAGGTATTGGCTTAGCATGGTTATACGGCCATGGCGGATCCCTTCTTCCGCCTGCCTGATCACTTCCAGCAAGGAAGCCTCTGTTTCCAGGCAACCGCTCTTACCGCAACTGCAAAGTTTATTATTTGAAAAAAGAGGCAGATGGCTGAATTCTCCTGCAAAACCATTATGCCCTCTAAAAAGCTCGCCGTTGAGGATCATGCCCAGGCCGATACCCCACCCCAGGTTGACCACCATGGCGGTCTTTTTATTACGGGCAGCGCCGAATTTGAACTCAGCCAGCGCGATGAGGCTGGAATCATTTTCGATGAAGGTCTGTACACCAGTTTTTTCCGTAATATATTGTGCAAGGCTTTCCTTGCCGGTCTCCAGAAAAGAATAATTGATCCCTTGCCGGGCATCCACGAAACCCGGCATACCTATCCCTATACCAGCGATCTCCTCTTTTCTGATTCCTGATTGAAGAATATGCTCATTGATCTTTTCGACCAGTGCCTCAGTCGCCTGGGAAGTTTGGGTCAGGTGTAATTCGAATTTTGCAACAGCGGTGACCTGTCGCCTCTGCATATCCATGATGACGATCCTGGTGAACAACTGATCCATGGCGACGGCGACAACATATAAAACATCGGGCCTGAGCGAATAGGTCAGGGGTCTTCGCCCACCCGTCGAAGGTGCATACCCTGTCTCTACAATATAGTTTTCTTCGATCAATCCATTCAGCATCTTAGTTGCCAGAGGCAAACTTGTCTTTATCCGGGCACTTACATCTGAACAGGAAAGGTTGTTAGTAAAGTATAGCTCTTTAATGATCTTCTTTTTATAGAGTACCTTCTTTTCAGTCATAGGATTTCATAAAATTAAAGGGCAATTATAATTATGTATGATTATCATCCAAAAAAATGCCCGATTCATATACGGCTACTAATCAATTAATTATAATATTTTTTATAATTTAAACTGTCCGGATTTGATACGTCCGGTGTTCCATTCCGTACATTCCATGCCCCCTGACTATTGCCGGTTTAGGGATAGTGGATCTTTAATTTCTCAAGATATTCTTTAGCGGATACCGGATAAATGCCCACGTGGTGGGTACGCACCAGATCGCGGACCTGTTTATCCGGATCGGATAATTGTAAAGATATCTTCCGGGAAGGCAAGGCAGGCATATGACAGTCTATGCAGTTTGTATACAGCGCCCATTGGTTAACGGGCGGAAAGTTGCAGGTATTATGAGCCGTTTCATTATGGCAATTCATACACCGCCGGGAGAATAATTCCGGAGTATTCACTTCCGTTACGTGAACGTTATGGCAGGATGAGCAATCCATCTGAGGGGTCATTTGGAAACATTTACTGGAGGTAAGCAGTCCGTACTGGTTAGCATGAACGTCCAGGGAGGAGACACTATCGGCGCTATAGGCGGGAGTAGAATAATTATCCAGGGTATCTCCTACGACGAAGGTGAGGGGGGACTTGAGGGGTTGCCGCAAGCCGGAATGACAAAGCGCGCAGGCGTCCAGTCGCTGCTGCCTGCCTAGGAGACGGGTATTGATGATATAGCGACCCGTCTTTTCGCCTGGATGAGCCTGGTGGAAAGTCACATGATCAGCTGCAGGCCCATGGCATCTTTCGCAGTCAATTCCATAGATAATGCTGCTTTTGTCGAATACCGTGCCCTTATCCTCCTGTTCTTCCGCCAGGACATGAGTGCTATGACATTCCATGCATTGTCCATGGGTCTGCTTGTTATAATAGATAAGATTGGTTGGGTAGCCGGGGCTATTGCACCAACTGTCCAAAGGAGTATAGTATGATACGGGTAGCTGGAATAACCTTGCACCATCCCAATAAAGGTAGGTTTGTCCTTTTCTACCGGAGCCTATCACGATGTCAAATGCTTCGCTCTCCAGGATATTCCCATTGAACAAGGCAGTCTGGAAAAAACGGCCCTTCTTTTTCTCCATGACCACTTCCATGTGCTGGTTATAGACAAAATGATTTTTCCCCGGGTCGAAGCTTCCTTTAATGAAGGCTGCAGCGGCCGGGCGTGAATCCAGGTAATGGGCTGTCTTTATATGCGTATCATAAATATCCTTATGGCAAGAGGCGCAGGAGGCAGAGCCAATGAATTTACCGGATGTGGGCTTTATCCAGCGGGCATTCGCCCAGTAAATGAGCAAAACCAGCAGCCCGATGATCAAATGTTGTTTCCTGCCCCACATAGCAACTTATTTATTAGCCCGGAATTCTCCATCCTGCTTTTTTAATTTTATCCTGGCAAGGACCCATTCTCCTATCTTTTTGCCGGAGACCTGGCCCGCTTCAATGGCAGCCCGGTAATGTATTCCTCCATAAAGCCTTGAAATGGCAGCCTCTCCGGCAGCCTGCCCGAAAGAATCGAAATGCCTTTCCGGCAATCCGAACTCAATTTCCGTATCATCTTCAAAGGCGCAAGGATCCCCGAAATACCGGTTCAATACCACTGCAGAGACGGTCGATATGATACTATGTCCGCTGGTGTATTCCGGGAAAGGAGGTGTCTGCAAAAGAGGCCTCCAGGTCTCGTCGATATTCGCATCGATATAAGTTTCCGGCCGGATCACATTGCTCCTGTATTTCTCATCCCAGCAACTGATGAAGGCGTCGAATATGGCAATGGAAGTAATGGTATAGGCAGCGGAAGTCTCCATCATATTCCGCTGCTGCTGCCGTGACACACTGCCCACAATGTTGATCCAATGTCCCCCGGGGGATATTTTTTTGGTGGCGAACCCGAGGTGCCCCTCCATATTGACGGCGAACGGATTACAATCCCAAAAATTGGCGATATCCTTTTGTTCGCCGGATAAACCGTTGCCCGTCCGGTAAACGTCATAAGCCTGCCGGTAGAACAAGCTATTAGTGTCTTTACTGAATGCAGGCGCCGATGGAGGCCGGAACTGGTCACTGGAATCCAGGGTGACCGGTCTTATTTTATTCCAATAGGGTTCGATAGCCCCCATATAAGCAGGCGGCGTAGGGATCCACTTGCCCTGGCCTTTGGATAGCCGGTAACGGGGGAGGCTGCGTGTCTCCTTATATTGGTCTTTATCCGACCAGGCGATGATCGAATCTGCGACCTGCCTTCCATATTCGAGGGAGGCCTTATATAGCGCCGGGCCTATATTTTTCCCCTTATATCCTTTGAGGATACTCCTGATGGAATCCTCCAGGATGGGTTCGGAAAAAACGAATTTTTTACCCGTTTGCAGGAAAGCGTATACAGATGCCAGTGAAAACGATATTTTTCCCTTTGGGTCCGGAATGACCGGGAAGCCTTTTACCTGCCCGTACAAGGAAGCATATAAGGAAGGATTGGCTTTAACCAGCGTCTCATAGGCTGCGATATTCGTATACAGGTAGATCCTGGCAGCCACCGGCGGAGAAAAGATATCGTGGACCATTACATCCGTTACCGCTTTTTCCGCGCGGCGCAAAGGCTCAGCTTCATTGCCGGCTGTCTGGGCATGTGAGATCAAGCCCATGCATATACCCAGAAAAAGAGTGGTTACCCGCTTCATTTATCGTTTACTTTTAAGACCTGTACCGCGTCATCATTTTTGGCAATAATAAGCATTCTTACTCCTGCGTTGTTCTTTACTTCGACCATTCCCCTGGTATCGCCGCCGATATAACAGCCGCTCAAAACGGGGTCGATCGCCCGGAATTCCTGGCCCGTTCCTTTCACGCCCGATCCTTTCAATAACATACCGAGGCCGGCATCATCCCGGCCCAGTTGCGTACGATAAGGAAAGAAATTTCCCCCGACCAGGATATCCTTCAGCCCATCTCCGTCGAAGTCATCCGCCACAGCGCCGAAGATCCTGGAAAACTGGGCCTGCAGCGGTAAGGGAGTGAAGGAGAAATGGCCATCTCCCTGGTTGTACAGGATGCCGGAGGCCAATTGATCGCAACGCAATACTTTTGCCTGCGCTATTTTTTCAGGGGGAAAAATATCTTCAATCGTAGCATCCGCATAGCTGCTGTATTTCACGAATTTCTTCCTCAGCGGGACGATCTGGTCGAGTAATTCATCCCGGGATGCCATGGGATAGCTTTTGCCCTGAATATAATAGCAGAGAATGGGGTCGAGAGTGCCGTTGCCATCGAAATCGGCCACATAAAGGGTCATTGGCTGTGTAGCCGAGGCCTTGAATTGGTTGTTAATCCCGCAGTTGCCCAGGATGAAGTCGATCCGGCCATCGCCATTCACATCGGCGGGCGTGATGGAGGACCACATGCCGCTGAGCCCGGTCAGCCCTGCCCTGGCCGAGACATCCGATAATTTCCCTTTGTCATTTTGAAAAAGGCGTACGGACATCCAGTCCCCGGCAATGAGCAGTTCAGGGTAATGATCGTTGTCGATATCCGTCCAGGAAGCCGTCGTTACCATTCCCGGGAGACGCAGATCCCCGTTTACTTCTTCGGTAACATCCGTAAAACGGATCAGTCCGTTGCGGGAGTCATTGCGTAGTATATAACTTTTGGAGGGCAGCGGGAAGGATCCGGGCAGTCCCCTGCCTCCGATGAAAAGGTCCAGGTCTCCATCATTGTCGAAATCTCCGGCGGCGATGGCAAATTTGCTGCTGAGCATCGGGGGGAGAGCATCGGGAGGCGCCTTCGTGAAATTCCCTTTCCCGTCATTGATATATAGCTGGTCCTGATATCCCGTGGATTGGTCCGGGTATTCATTGCCGCCGCTGACAATATAGAGATCCATGTCTCCGTCCCTATCCGCGTCGAAGAATAAAGCATTGACCTGTTCATGATCCGTATTGGCCGCCCAGGGCTGAGATGGAGCAAGTATAAAACGGCCATCCTTTGTCTGAAGGTATAGCTGTCCCGCCTGACCGATAGCTCCGCCCAAAAAGATATCCTCCAGTCCGTCCCCGTTCACGTCCGCTTTTGCAAGGGCCGGTCCCTGGCGGGACAACTGGTAAGGCAGCAGCACTTCATCCTTAAAGTCCACGAAATCATCCTCGTGGTGCCGGAAATTTAGTCCCGAGGAAGCGGTGATATCGGAGAATATTTTTCGGGCGGGAACGGCGGGCTGGTTCGGGGATGCTGGGGGCTGGTTGCCCGGGGCAGCGGCCACGGAGTCACGGGTCCCTGCGGCAGGCAGGTCCTCCTCTTTCACCTCAAGGGTCTGGTCCGCCGCCGGATCTTTCAGGACGGTCTCTTTGTCATCCGGCCAGGTAATGCTGATCTGCCGGATGGACTGGTCTTTCGGGAATCCAAAGAAGAGCTCCGGCGCCATACTGGATTGATACCCTCGTACCGGGTATAGCTCCTGGTATTGGCTGATCCCATCCGCAGTGGTGAGGGTAGCCTTGGCCCCATAGGCTTTTGTGTTGAGCCCTTTTCCGGTTAACCGGAGCTTGATATAATGATTCTTTCTCAGCTCATTCTCATTATTACGGTAGACAAGCGCAGGCTCGTTGTTATTACAAACGACCAGGTCGAGATCGCCATCGTTATCCAGGTCCGCATAAGCCGCAGCATTCGATACGGTGAGCTTGTTCAGGCCCCAATCAGCAGTAACATTGGTAAAGGTCAGGTCTTTGTTATTATGAAAGATATAATTGCTCAGTTTATTGGAGGGCATTTTTCCGACAAGATCGTAGGTCTTGAAATTTTGGTTACCCTGCCTTGCAGCGGCCATCTTAGCGTCGGGAACCGTATACTTTAAAAAATCAAGGTCGGTGAAATCACGCAGGTAGCCATTGCTGATAAACAGGTCTTTCCATCCGTCGTTATCAAAATCAGCCAAAAGGGCTGCCCAGCTCCAGTCGGTATTCGATATGCCCGCTAGCTGGCCAATCTCGCTGAACCGAAGATGGCCTTTTTCATCTATTCCCTGGTTCAGGTGCAGCATATTACGCATTTGCTGATGATAATACCCGCTGTCCAGTAATAAATGGTATTGGTCATATTCATCCGCCCCTTTTAATAATTTCTGCCGGTGGTTGTCTTCTGGCAGCATGTCCAGGGTAATTACATCGGGCCTTCCGTCGTTGTTGTAGTCTGCGATATCCGATCCCATCGAATATTTGGAAATGTGGGTAAACGATTGTTCCAGCGATTCCGTAAAAGTACCGTCCCTGTTGTTGAGATAGAAGCAATCTTTTTCCGAGTAATCACTGGTCGTGTAGATGTCCGGCCAGCCGTCCTTATTCACATCGCTAACGGTTACACTCAGTCCGAAATTCAATGGGTTGTTGACGATGCCGGCCGACAGGGTAACATCCGTGAAATGGATATGGCCGGCGGCGTCCCTGTCCTGGCGGAAAAGGCGGTTGCCGAAATGAAAGTCAGGGGTAGCCCGGGTCTTCCGGGTATTGAGAAAGGGATTATAAGTGTGATTGGAATGATTTAACAGGAACATATCCAGGTCGCCGTCCTTATCATAGTCGAAGAAGACAGCCTGGGTGGACTGGGTGCCGGGTGCATCCAAACCATATTCTTTCGCCATTTCTTTAAATACAGGAATACCGTCCTTTATTCCCTGGCAGATGAATAATTCATTGCTTAATTTGGTGGAGTCGTCGTATTTACCGGAATGGCAGACATATATATCCATCAGCCCGTCCCCGTTGACATCAGCGATGCTGACGCCCGTGCTCCAGGTGCCGTTGCCGGCGACATGCGCCTGGCGGGTGATATCCTGGAATTTAAAATTGCCTTTGTTAAGGTATAATTTGTCAGGGCCTGTATTGCCGGAAAAAAAAATATCGTTGAGGCCGTCGTTGTTAAAATCCGCAATACCTACTCCGGCCCCGTTATACAGGTATTCATAGCGCATGACATTCAAGGAATCATCTTCCACGATCTTATTTAAGAAATAAATGCCCGTTTGCCTGTCATTCATGAGCGTGAACAAGGGGGGACGGGCTTCGGACTGCGCGGAGGGCCGGGCGCCGGGCTGCGCGGGCAGCAGGGAGGGCAACAGCAAGACGCCAAGCAACAGCGGAATTTTCATAAATTCATTTTTGGATGCCTTATTCAAGATCGATCTTTTCATCTCCTTCCTGATAAGGGAGAAATCCCATCATCAGGGTCATCATTTCATCCGTGGTCTTCATATCGCCCATCGAAAAAATTGTCTTGGGGGGGGTATTGGGGTTAAAAGGATTATCGGCCGTATTGTCGTAAGTGCATTCCAAATGGATCACCGATCCTTTCGGCACCTTTACGGGATGAGGGAACCGGTAGATTTCCTGCCAGCGGAAGTCCCACTCCGGGATATGCACCAACCGGATCGTATCTCCTGCGGGGGTGGTGATATAGGCCTTGTATTCTTTCCCCAGCAGGTGCATATGCGGCCAGACGTATAATAGGCTCTGATCCTGGCTGGGGTTGGTAACTTCCAGCCGGAAGGTCTGAACCTTGTTAGCTTTGATATAAAATATGGGATCGATCTGTGATTCGCCGATACCTCCGGAGCCGAAGCTGACCACTTTCATGACCCTTTTGACAGGCGTCTTCTTGAAGAAAAGATTGATGCCGCAGATACTGTTCTCATCCGTTGCCGAGGGGGCATAATGCACCGTTAGTAATATTACGCCGCGGCGGGGCATCACCCATCCGAATGCTGCAGGAAAGTACTCATAACTGGTTCCGGGTATCCATCCGCCGTAATAGGACATTATTTTCCGGTAGGGCATGTATTGGTCGACCTTCGTGCGGTCGTCGTCCGTAAGATTGACATAGGAAGCCGTACTCTTTATGTCTGTCTTCTCGTCGGGCACGGCCTGTATCGCATAGTTGGCGTGGTGGATGAGCTTCTTATTGTTGCAGAAGAACTCGATGGCCTCCACGTTGGCCGAGTCTTTCAATTCAAAAGGGATCTTAAAGATCACGAACCGTTCGGTATTGTCTCCTGCCAGGTGAAAGGAATCATTGACCGGCAATACCAGGTCCGGCTTCCTGTTATAAAGGGTCCCCCGTACAAGGGTATGGGAGCCGGGTGCCAGGGCATGAAAGCCTGCTACGGAATCCGATTCTTTTCCCCGGGGCGTTTTATTGTCGATCCATTGGGTGATCAGGGAGATTTCGGCATCACTGAGCGATCGCTCGTTGGCAAAGTGCACATATTGCCGGTCGGCGCGCCAGGGGGGCATATAGCGGCTTTCCACGACTTTCCGGATAAAGGAGGCCCTTTTCGCAACATTCTCATACGTGAGTAAGGAAAAAGGAGCGGCTTCACCCGGCTGGTGACAGGGAGCGCATTTGTTCAGGATAATAGGTGCAATAGCTCCATACCAGGTGGGGTCTCCCGTGATGGTTCCGGCAGGGCCGGGGGGGGCGGATTCCTGTGCGAGGGCGGGCAGGGTCCGGAAAACAATGATACAAACGATGAAATATCTTGTCATAGTCACCTGTTAAAAATCATTTATCGAGCAACCCACGGGTGTCGTCCTCTTTATCGGTGAAGGTTCCTGGCGGAGGGCATGATCGATGGCGTCCTGCAGGTAATTTTCGGTTACTCTTATCCTGGCCTTTCCCAGGGCCTTATACCAATTATCGATGGCGCCTTTATACAGCAATTGATTCTCCGGGCCCAGCAGGATAGCTTCCGGTGTGACAGTCGCTTGTAAATAATGTGAAAGACTGAAGGATTCGTCCGTCAATAACGGGTAACCGATCTTATATTTTTCAGCGAAGGCGGCTATTTCTGACGGTTTATACGTTTTGCCCGGAATGATGCCATAGATCTTTATTTTACCGGCATACTGAATATTCAGTTGATTAAGAACCTTCGTATAGTTCTGACAGAGGGGACATTCGGGAGACAAGAAAATAAATAACCTGGTATAACCAGAAGCGCCTGCGGACTTTAGGGAAGTGAGACGGTGCTGGCCGGCGTCGAACAAAGGGACAGAAGATAAGATGGAAGAACTGAATACGGAGTCATTTTTCGACTGCGCATAGGAATGATGCCAGGCGGTCAGGAGCAATATCCAAATATATTTTTTCACGATTGGCATAAGATCGAAAAATGTCCTCCTGTATAAAAATACTAAACTCCGGACTAATGAATAGCCCGGAGTTCAGTGTATTTAAAAGTTATGGCATATCCCACCAGACACGGCCCAGAGCATTGTCGGGCGTAAGGAAGCTGGGATCCGTAGCCATGGCATCGTATGCCGCCTTCTGATTCGCATAGTTGGCGTCCGCGGTGGAAAATAAGACCAGGGAAGCCCTGCGCGCCAAAGGCAGCGTAGCTCCGCTTGCGGTCAATGGCGACCATGCCAATACAGAGGTCGTATTGGGGAAACCCGTTCTTTTCCACCAGGCCCAGGCTTCGAGGGGCTGCCGGAAAAAGTTCAGGTTGGCCTGGCAGGCAATCTGTTCTACCGCCTTGGTAGGGTCAAACGCTACGCCGGTTTGGAGCAGGTAATTGCTGATTTTCCCGGTGACACTCGTGTAACCAGCAATCCCTGCAGCCGTAGCCATTGCATCGTAGAATGTAATGGAGGCGGTTACGCCATTGGTGTACCAGGTCCCTGCATTGTCTGACGTAATGCTCCTGGCGCCCAGTTCTGCCCGTATAAAGCAATATTCTGCATAGGTGAGAACGGGAAAGAAGCCAACGCCTTTACCGGCACCATTGCCGTCATTCTCATCAAAATTGGGCGTGAACAGGCGATGCTGCAATTGAGAAAAGGGTGTATCCTTGGCAGTATATAAGGCCTGGTTGACAGGCAGGGCACAGATATCCGGGCTGGTGGGGCTACCTGCGTACACGCCAAAGCTGTTCTTCCGGTAGAAGATCCCTATACGGGGGTCACTGGTGGTGTTCATGAAGTCCACAACCGGTTTGGCCGCCAGGAAACCCGTGGGGTTATAGTTGCCGGAAGCATCTGCATAAGTAGGTCCTACCAGTAAGACCCATGAATCGGCAATGCCGCTCATCTGGTTGGCATCCGCCAGGACTTCCGTAGCAATGGATTTCAATTTAGCCGGGTCTCTTTTCATCAGGCGCATGGCGATCTTCAGGCGCAAGGCATTACCGGCCTTGATCCAGTGGGTCGGGTCGCCACCATAAAAGGGGTCGCTATTGCCATAGGATTTCTGGCCTGCAAGGTTACCTTCCAGGGCCGTGACAGCTGCCTTGATCTGTGTGTCGAGCGTGTCGAACAAACTTTGCTGTGTATCGTAGGTCGGTGTCAGCGTTCCGCCGTAGCGGGCCTTAAAGGCTTGTGAATAAGGGATGCTGCCATTGATATCACTGACATAAAACGCGTAGTAAGCCATATAAATGCTGGCGACCGCGGCTTCATTTACCCTGAGCGCCTGGTCTGCCGTACTCATTTTGGCGATCAGGTGAGGGATATCGGCCAGCGGAGTACCCACGTTGCCGTAATAATTACCATAACGGTAATTGAAATGCGCCCCCGGTATGTTGAAGCCGGAGCCATTACCCGTACCGCCCGTCGAGAATTGCATCCAGGCATTTACATCCCGCAAGACGTCATAGTAATATTCGAAGTCGTTGGGCAAAGACCGGGAAGCATATAAAAATTGGGCACTCGGGTCGACGGATGCCAGGGTCGAAGGGCTGATGTTGGCATCTACAAAAGCTGATTTCTTACAGGAGACAAGTACTGTAAACGGTATTAACAGTAGCAGGGAATATTTATATCGTTTCATATCTGTAATAGTATTTATGTATATAAAAATTTAAAAGGTAGCATTTAAGGTAGCGCCCATGCTTCTGATCAGGGGCAGACCACCGCCTTCAGCAAAGGCGCCGGCCTGGTTGTTATAAAGGCCTTCCGGGTTCACACCATCTTTTGCATTTTTCCATATATAAAACAGGTTCCTGCCGGTAAGGCTAAATTTCAGCCCGTTCAAATGAATCTTACTATAAATAGAAGCAGGCAGGCTATAGCCAACCGATACCTGGCGAAGGGCTACCCAGGAGTTGTCAAAGATAGATACCTCGCGGATACCGCTGGACCACTGGGTCAGGTTCTCATAGTAAGCATAGGCGGGAACCGGCTTCAGGTAATTATTCTTTACCGCATCGGCGTAAGTCATGCCGCCCAGGTCTACATTTCCGGACATGATCCCATCGGCCAATACCCCTTTGGGAATGATACCATCATCATGCGACGCACCGCCGGCATCCGTATAGCTTATCCCACCCAGTTTAGCATTACGTCCGAACAGGGAATTCTTCATGACGCCTGTTTCGGAACCGTATTGACTTGTTGAAGAGGCCAGCAATCCCCCGATCTTGGAATCCACCTGGATGCCCAGGGTGAAGTTCTTATAGGACAATGTCTGGAAAGTGCCCCATAAGAAATTCGGCATGATCGTCCCCAGGTCCTTTACCGATCCATCATAGTCCTGCGAGCGCATAAAACTGTAATAGTTTCCGGTGGTGCCGTTGGGCGCAGAACCGAGTACCCTTTGACCGTGCCCGGCGGCATTCTTGCCATTATAGATAGCATAAGCGTATCCTGTCTGTACTTCTCCGTATTGCTTGCCGGCGATGGCGTAGGCGGCGACATCGGCCCCGAATGCCAGCTGGAGATTATAGCTGGTAACCCCGGGATACAGCGCAATGATCTTATTCCGGTTGAGCGTAAAGTTGACGGTCATATCCCAGTTGAAGTCTTTTGATTTAACCGGGCTGGCTGTCAGCAATATTTCCACTCCCTGGTTCTGTATATTACCGGCATTGATCGTCCGGGCAGAGATCCCGCTCTCCTGGTCGGCCGGCAAAGAAATGATCTGGTTCTTAGAATTTTTCTTGTAATAGGTGACATCGATCCCCAACCGGTTGTTCAGGAAACGCAGGTCGGCGCCGAACTCAATTTCACGGGCCAGTTCGTTCCTAAGGTTTTGGTTTCCCAGGGTGGTGTTATAGTTACCATTCCCATCATTGAAAGAATTCAGGGTCTGGAGACCGCCATTGGCGTTAGGGAACGTACCTACATACCCGTAATATCCCGTGCTATTGGCAGCCCAGGCATCCGCGCTGTATCCAGTCCAGCCAACGCTGGCCCTTAATTTACCATAAGAGAGAATAGAATGAGGGACCCCTTTCAAAGCAGGCAATTCTGTAAATGTCCAGGCTAAGCCGGCGCTGTTGTAGTTATAACTATAGTTGCCATGGCCATCGGCATAGGTCAGCGCAGAGGACCAGTCATTACGGACACTGAAATTGGCCGTCAACATATTCTTCCAGGTCAGATCGCCGTAAATATAGGCTGCGTCGTCCCTTTCTGTAGGATTATAATTCTGGGTAAAAGTAGAAGTGCCTACCGAGTTCGATATAAAATAAAGTCCCGGCGTATTGAGGCCGCCGTTGGTTTTGGCCTGGGTATTGGGGCCGCCCAGCTTGCGATAGGTTTCCCCGCCGATCGTAGCGCTCATCACGAAATCAGTCCCGAATTGCTTGTTGGCGGTCAACAGTCCCTGCACCTTTATATTTTTATACGCGCTCTGATCTAGTTCATAGGAGCCAGTGGAACCACTGAAATTGGCCCCTTGTCCGAGATTCTTGATCTCTGTCTGATCATTATAATTCAGGACATTAGAGCGTACCAGGCCCGTCAGCCAGGGAGTGAACTTGGCGGTCAGATCCAGGTTAGCGAGCAGGACATTTTCCCTCCGGCTGAGATTATCTTCCAGCATGGGCCAGAGCAGGTTCGCGATATAATAGGGGTCCCCTGTGACCCCTCTCACGACACCGCCGCTGGCTTGATTGACATAATGATTCCGGGTTTTGTAGTAGTTGATGTCGGCATTCCTTGGCATGAAATACGTAAAGCCGCCCACCGGGTTGCTGGTGCCACCGCCACCCTGGATGATGGGATTTAAGATATAGTTGCTGGTGTAGTTGATGCTGGCGTCGATAGAAAGTACATTCGACAGTTTCTGTGTACCGCGGAAGGTAAAGCTATTCTTAGTCAGACGGTTGTTCGGCACTACACTGGAGTTATTCAGGTTGGTGTAGGAAACCCTGAAACTACCGTTGTCGTTCCCTCCCTCGGCCGCTACATTGGTATTAATGAACTGGCCGGTCACGAAAAAGTCCTTGAGCGGGTCATTAGCCTTCCAGGGCACCATCCGGCCATCCAGGTCTTTTACCAGGTGTCCGTCGAGTGCGGGTCCGTAAGAATATCCCCCATTAGGATTGTTGCTATTCCAGGGGCTGGCAGTCACATCCACGACATCATTCCCTTGTGCGTCTTTGGCAAAAGTAGGGCTGATCCCGCCGCCAAACTGATTTTGCAGGTCTGCCATTTTATAGGCTTTGTCAAAAGAGGCCGTCTGGTTATAGATGATACCGACGCCCTTTCTGGCCTTTCCTTTTTTGGTGGTGATCAGCAGTACGCCATTCAAAGCCCTGGCTCCATACAATGCCGAGGCGGCAGATCCTTTCAGGACCGTGATGCTCTCATAATCATCCGGATTCAGGTCCTTGATAATATTACCAAAGTCCTGTCCCCCACCCCATGAATCGGCGCCGGTGGTACCCGGTTCGATCAGGATACCGTCTATGACTACCAGGGGCTCCGTATTACCGGCCAACCGGGCATTACCCCTGATCTGGATACGCGAGCTGGAAGAAGGACCGCCGGTCCCCTGAGAAATGGTAACGCCGGCCACTTTTCCCTGTAAGGCATCGCCCAGGTTGGAGTTGTTGGTGGCTACGACCTCGCTGCCTTTTATTTCCGTGATGGCATAAGCCACTCTGCGGACATCCTTTTTAACGCCAAAACCTGTCACCACTACTTCCGACAATTCTTTGTTATTCTTTGCCAACTGCACAGCGATGACTGAGCCGTCACCCGCAGGAACTTCTTTACTATCGTACCCGATAGAGCTGACGATCAGCACGGCGCCGGGATCTGTCTTAATGGAAAAATTACCCGCATCGTCTGTGATGACGCCACCGGTCTTCACCCCTTTTACTTTAATGGTAACACCGGGAATGGGGTTCCCTGAAGGATCTCTTACTACCCCTGTCACCGCTTTTTTCACCTGGGCGCTGGAGGAGAGCCCAAGTAGCAGAGAGGAGACAATGACTAACATCGCGAACGCGAGCCTTGGCCTGAATGTCCGTTTCATGTGCAGTTTATTTTGGTTTTTACTAATAAGCAATTAATAACATGAATGCAAAATTCATTTTGCATTATAATTGGCAAAAGCGATTTTTCCTTCGTGACTTTTCCTGCCGATCTCCTTACCGTAATTTTCCATTACCAGGGCTGCGGCCCCTATCAATTCCGCATTATAGCCTAATGTCGATATTTCTATTTCCGTATTGGCAGCCAGCCTGGGAATGCAATGTTCATTCAATGCCTGCTGAATAGGAGTCTTCCATATTTTTCCGGCGGAAGATCCCCTTCCACTGAGTATGATCGTCTCGGGGTTAAGCAAGTGAATTAAAATAGCTACTCCTCTTCCTATATTATAACCTGCCTCGGATAATAATTCTACGGCAAACTTGTCTCCTTTTTCTGCTGCTGATATGACGGTCTGGGAAGCTTCGTCGAAATTTTCCGTCAGCAGGTGTCTCTTCAACATGGTCACACGACCATTGCGTATGCCTTCTTCCGCCTTCTCGACCACTACCAGCAGGGAAGCCTCCGTTTCCAGGCAACCGCTCTTACCGCAACTGCAAAGTTTGTTATTTGAAAAGAGGGGGATATGACTGAATTCACCGGCAAAACCATTATGTCCCCTGAAAAGCTCACCGTTGAGGATCAGGCCAAGACCAATACCCCAACCCAGGTTGACGACCATGGCGCTCTTTTTATTGCGGGCAGCGCCGAAGCTGAATTCCGCCAGCGCGATCAGGCTGGAGTCATTTTCAATGAAGGTGGGTACACCAACCCTTTCTGTTATATAATGAGTAATACTTTTTTCCCCGGTCTCCAAAAAGGAGTAGTTGATCCCTTTTTTAGCATCCACAAAGCCCGGCATGCCGATGCCGATGCCTGCGATCCGTTCTTTTATAATTCCAGCTTTCCGGATATGCTCGTCGATCTTTTCGACCAGTTTAGCCAATGCCTGGGGGTTTTTGGCCAGGTGCAGCTCGATCTTTTCTATATCGGAGACCTGCTTTTTTTGCATGTCCATTATAACGATCCGGGTAAACAACTGGTCCATGGCGACGGCGACGACATACATAATATCAGGGCGGAGCGAATACATCAAAGGTCTCCTGCCGCCTGTTGAAGGTGCGTAGCCCGTCTCGACTATATAGTTCTCTTCGATCAATTCATTCAGCATTTTGGTTGTAAGCGGCAAACTCGTCTTTGTCTGAACACTAAGATCTGAGCTGGATAAGATTTGAGCGAAGTATAGTTGTTTGATGATCTTTTTTTTATAAAGTGCATTTTTGGCAGCCATACTTTTTTAAGTCTTGGTTAGAAGCATCTTTTAAATTAACATGAAGTTAATAAACTTTTATAAAAAAATTAAGAACTTTTAATATTTTTTTCATTAGTGGGCATAGTTATACAATAACTCATTTCTAATGAATACATTAATTAGGGAATTATTTATTGGGAAAGGGGGAAGGCTATTTTCCGCTCAGCCAGTCCCGGAACCAGTAGCCGGAGTTTTTAATCGTGCGCAACTGGGTATTGAAGTCGACATGGATCAGGCCGAAGCGGGCCCTGTATCCTTCGGCCCATTCGAAATTGTCCATCAGGCTCCAGGCGAAATAGCCTTTTATATTCACCCCTTCTTTTTTGGCTTTGAGTACTGCCAGCAGGTATTGTTGAAAATAGTCGATCCGTTCCTGGTCGTCAATGGCGCCATTGACGAGTTCGTCCTTAAAAGCGGCTCCGCTCTCGCTGATGATGATCTCTTTCACGCCGCCATATAGCCAGAATCGTTTGATCAGGCGGTAAAAGCTGTCCGGGTTGATCTCCCAGCCCATGGCCGTATGGGGCACTTTCCGCGCGGAGGCTTTTACTTCCGAGGCCTGAACGATGGGAATGAGGGCATTATGCCGGACCACCACGGGGAAATAGTTCTGGATGCCGATAAAGTCAAAGTTGAACGCCATCCTTTCAGTGTATTTCCAGCTTTTGTTGTGTAATTCCAGGCGTTCCAGGAATTTGAAATCTTCCCGTGGATAGCCCCTGCCCAGGGCAGGTTCGATAAAGAGGCGGTTCATCAGGATATCCATTCTTTTGGCGGCCTGGATGTCTTCGGGGGAATCCGTATAAGGAATGACTTCTGAGCAGGAAAAGCTGGTGCCGATATGGGCGCCCTTTACGAACTGGCGGAGGATACGTCCCCCTTCCGCCTGGGCCAGGGCCGCATGATGAATGGCGGGGAGGAAATTAGAAAGTCCCATCCTGCCGGGAGCATGTTTGCCCAGCATATAGCCCAGGCTGGTAAAACCGAAAGGCTCGTTGAGCACGATCCAGTTTTTTACCTTATCCCCATATTCTTCCGCGCAGAGGGTTGCATAACGGGTAAACCATTTCAGCATGAGGTGGCTGGTCCACCCCCCTTCTTTCTCCAGGGCTGCGGGCAGATCCCAGTGATAGAGCGTCACATAAGGCGTTAATCCCAGCTTGAGGCATTCGTCGATAACCCGGTGATAGAAGGCGATCCCTTCTTTGTTAACCCGGCCGGTGCCTTCGGGCAGGATACGGGGCCAGGAGATGGAGAAGCGGAATACATTGAAGCCCAGGGCTTTTGTCAGCAGAAGGTCGTCCTTATACCGGTGGTAAAAATCGCAGGCGATGGTGGGTTTTCCCGCTCCTTTGATCTTGCCCGGCCGGCGGGAGAAGTTGTCCCAGATGGACGGACCTTTGCCGTAACTATTGTAAGCGCCTTCATTTTGTATGGCAGCCATCGCCACTCCCCATAAAAAATCTTCTCCGAATTCCCTGGCTATCAATTTATGCAGGTTCGCTGTCACTAGGTTTAATGATTTAAGTCGCAAATTTTGGACGAAACCCTGTTACGGCAATATTATGATTAGGTTATTTTTTGCCGGTGTGGCGGCCCGGGCGCGTTAGGGTTGAGCAGGGCCGGAGATGAACCGGAGGGGATCCTGTCCGAATTCGCGGGCATCGATCCATTGGACAGCGGAGTCTTTCCGGAACCAGGTCAATTGCCGTTTGGCATAATGGCGGGTATTCGTTTTGATCCTGTCTACGGCTTCGGAGAGGGAGGATTTGCCGTCGAGATAGTCGAAGAGTTCGCGGTAGCCTACGGTCTGCAGGGCATTCACCTCTTTGCAGGGGAGGAGGCCCTTTACTTCTTCCAGCAAGCCCTGTTCCATCATCTGGTCCACGCGGTCGTGAATGCGTTGGTGCAGCTGTTCTTTGGGGAGCTGCAGTCCGATCTTCTCTATCCGGAAAGGGCGTTGTTTCTTTCCGCGGCTACGGAAAGAGAGAATGGAAAGGCCTGTTGACCATTGTACTTCCAGCGCCCGCATCAGTCTTTGCGGATTATGTATTTCTCCTGCTTCATAAAAAGCGGGATCTGCCTTTTTTACTTCCTGCTGCAGCCAGTCCATTCCGGCTATTTCATATTGCGTCTGAATCTGCTCCCGGATGCCGGGGCGGGTGGCGGGGATCTCATCCAGTCCTTCTGTGAAGGCCTTTATATAGAGACCGGTCCCCCCCACCATAATGGCAGCAGGTCGTTTGCGGAAGATCTCTTCTGTCCATGAAAGGGAAAGCTCCTCGAATAGGGCGGCATTGACTTCCTGGTGAATGGAATGGGAGTTGATGAAATAATGGTGAACGGCCTGGAGTTCTTCCGGCGAAGGTTTGGCGACACCGATATTTAATTCTGTAAAACACTGGCGGGAGTCGGCGGAGATTATTTCTGTGTGCAGACTTTGGGCCAGCCTGATGGCTGCGGCCGTCTTGCCTACGGCCGTTGGCCCCACGATGACTATGACGGTTGGCTGGTTCAATTCGTTGTGCTATCTACTCTTCCGTCGCGCCGGCATCTTCCCCTTCTTCTTCATTTTCCTCTTCGCTGGCCTCTTCTTCCGGCGCGTCAGTGCCGTCCTGTTCTTTTACGCCAAAGCCAACCGTACCTTTCGTAAGGTCATATTTCTCTTCTATTTCCGTAAGCTTGTCGCCTACCAGCCCTTTTGTACCGTATTGAGACGGAGGAATGCCTTCTGATTTGACTACAGCGGGGTAGTCCAGTTTGCCATTCTCTTCTTTTGATACGTTGATCAATTCGACGAGAAAGCCCCAGTTGCGGACGAAGTCATAAGTGTAAATAAACTTCTGGTTGGGATCGCGGATCTCCGAGCCGATGGTAGTGGCCTCCATCAATAAGGGTTCCACCTTATAAGCCTTGTCATATTTTTCCAATGAGATCTCCCGACCTCTTTGCCAGTTATCATTACTGCGATAGAAAGTCGCCTGGTGCTTACTGTCAAATTCATAAGCTTTCAGGATCACCTGGTGCAGTTGCAAAAAAGTCTGGGTATGCTTAACAACCACATCCCTGTAAATGCTATCATCTTCCTCAAAATAAATCCTGAATTTCAATATTGCCATATACACGAATTAATACCAATTAAGGAACACAAAATAACACGAAATATCGGAATTATCTTCCGTAAATTTTAGAGGCTATTTTATCGCTGTTAAATTCAGTTCTGCCGCCCTGCGCATCATAAAATCATAAGCTGCTTTATCATTATTTTCTATCACGCCGTCCAGGATCGCTTCACGGATAGCGGTTTTGAGATCGCCCACCAGCTTGCCGGGGGGCAGTCCGAATTTCTCCATGATCATTTCCCCGGTGATGGGTGGCTGCCAGTTTCGGATACGATCCTTCTCCTCCACTTCTTTCAGCCGGACCCTTACCATTTCGAAGTTCTCCAGGTAACGCCGGACCTTTTGTTTATTCTTCGAGGTGATATCGGCTTCGCATAAGGTCATCAGGGCCTCCATATCATCTCCTGCGTCAAAGAGCAAACGCCGCAGCGCCGAATCGGTGATATTCTCTTTCGTGAGGCTGATGGGGCGCAAATGATATTCCACCAGTTTCCTGACGAAGCGCATCTTTTCATTTTGCGGCAATTTCAGCCGTGCAAATATCCTGGGAACCATCTTGCCTCCCACCACTTCATGCCCGTGGAAGGTCCAGCCGTGGTCTTTTTCAAACCGCTTCGTCGCGGGCTTGCCTATATCATGCAGGATAGCAGCCCAACGGAGCCAGAGATCGTCGGTGTGCCCGCTTATATTGTCAAGAACCTGCAATGTATGATAAAAATTATCCTTATGCCCCATCCCGTCGATATATTCCGCTCCTGCCAGGTCGACCATCTGGGGAAAGATGATCGACAGCAGGCCGCTCTTATACAAAAGGTCAAACCCAATAGAGGGTTTGGGACTGAGAATAATTTTATTCAGCTCATCCGTGATCCGTTCCTGTGAAACGATGGCGATGCGACCGGCATCTTCTTTGATAGCCTGGAAAGTGGGCTCAGCAATGGTGAAATCGAGTTGTGCGGCAAACCGTATGGCCCGCATCATGCGCAAGGGGTCATCGCTGAAGGTCTGCAGGGGATCAAGAGGTGTACGGATTACACGTTGTTCCAGGTCCTGCAGGCCATTGAAAGGATCGATCAACCGGCCATAGTCGTCTGCATTCAGGCTGATCGCCATGGCATTGATCGTAAAATCCCGACGAAGCTGGTCGTCTTCCACCGTTCCGGGCAATACAGCCGGATTGCGGGAATCCGGGCTATAACTTTCTTTCCGGGCCCCGACAAATTCTATTTCCCAATCTCCCAGCTTGATCTGGGCGGTGCCGAAGTTCTTAAAGAATGCCACGGTAGGACGGGGCTGGAATTGGTCAGCCACTTTATTGGCCAGTTCGATCCCATCGCCCACACATACGATATCCGCGTCTTTGGTAGACCGGCCAATGAGCCGGTCGCGGACAAATCCTCCGATCAAAAAACACGGCAATCTCAGCTCTGCAGCAGCCTGCGCGATCTGCCGGAATACGAACAACTCTTTTTCTGTGCATTGGATATCCATAATACGAATTGCGAAACTATTGCTTTGACAGACGAAAATAAAACGAATAATCCTGTGAAATTATAAAGTTTGCAGAAGTTGCCCGTCTTCTATTTTATAGGCGCAATTAAAATGCCCTTTCGGGCAGGCTTTATACCCATGCAGTCCGCAGGGACGGCAGTCAAGGGGCTCCTGTATCTCCACGATAAACTTTCTATCCGAGAGGGGGCCGAAGCCAAAAGAAGGAATCGTAGAGCAGTAGACGGCCGTTACAGGCGCATTGACGGAGGAAGCAAAATGCATTGGGGCCGAATCATTTACATAATTCATGGCCGAATCGGCCATTAAAGCGGCTGACTGCAGGAAGGAGAGCTGGCCGCTCAGGTTCCTTACAGAGGGATGGGAGGACGCTGCCCGGATCTCTTCGCAGAGGGTGGTATCCGAGGGAGCTCCCAGCAAATAGATGGTATAGTCAGCGGGGACCTTATTAATAAAAGAGATCCACTTATCCTTTGGGTATTGTTTGGTAAACCAGACAGAGGCGGGAGATATGGTGATATAGGCCGTCCCTTTGTATTCCCCTACCCTATCGATATCCTGCGGTGAAGGGTAGAGCCGGGGCCGGGCCGGCAGGGCGTCTGTAAAATCCCGGATCAATTCCTGGTTGCGTTCGATCTCGTGTCGCGGCGCGCGGCTGGTCGCAGGTGCGCTGACGATATGGGGGATCCTTTTAGAAAAAAAGCGGCTCAGCGGGTTCTTGTCAAATCCGATGGTCTCTCCTGCTCCGGAAAAAGCCGTCAGCAGGCCGGTAGCGGCAAAACGCTGCACGTTGATCACCTTGTCGTATTTAGTCCGTCGGATCCGCCGGCCCATGTTCCATAAATTGCGGAGTTTATGCTGTTTCTTATCCCATACCAGGACTTCGTGTAAGTAGGGGTGGGCGGCGAGCAGGGCTTCGTTGCCCTTCCTCACCAGGAAATCGATCTGGGCATCGGGGAAGAAATCGTGTAGTTTTTCAATGATACCCGTAGCCAATACCACGTCACCTATAAACGCCGTTTGTATAACCAGGAATTTTTGCACGGTGCGAATTTACATTTAAATGTGTGATTTTTGCGCGCTCGCGGAACCGGGGCAGGTCGCAGGGATGTCAGGGGCGAATGACGGTGACCGAGCCATCCCTGTTCCATTTCACGATGGCAGAGGGCTGCCGGGGAGAAGTATCCTGCTGCCGGTACTGCACGATCCCGTCCACCCCTGTCTTGATGGGGTCTTCGATCTCTCCAAAAAAAGCCGGGGCCGGCCGGCCGGAAATATTGGCGGAGGTAGATACGATGGGTTTGCGGAACCGTTTGATCAGGTGCCGGCAGAAAGGGTCGTCTACCAGCCGGATCGCTACGGTGCCGTCCGTGCCGGTGAGGTTGTCCGCCAACCCCACGGGACCTTCATAAATGACGGTAGTAGGCTTCTGTACGGTGCGCAGGAAATCAAATACCCGCAGATCGGGCTGGCTGGTATATTTCAGGACATCCCGTTCGTCTGCCATCAGCACGATCAGGCTTTTCGTCTCCGCCCGCTGTTTGAGGGCGAATATTTTTTTTACGGCTGCCGGGTTGGTAGCGTCGCACCCTATCCCCCAGATCGTATCGGTCGGGTACAGGATGAGACCACCGGCCTGTAATATCGGGAGGCTGTTCTCTATATCCTTGTTAAAATCCGGGACTCCGTTGTGCAATTCCATGACCGAAGATATTTTTAATTGGCGTTCATGCAGTAAGTTTGCCCAAAAATTATAGATGGAATTGAAACAACTGATAGCGGAAGCCTGGGCCAACCGGGATTTATTAAAAGAAGCCCGTCATGCGGATGCGGTAAGGGCCGTCATCGAGGAAGTGGATAAGGGCCGTCTGCGCGTAGCCAGCCCTTCTGCGGGCAGCGGTGCAGCCACAGATGGTGGCGGAGCGGCTGCGGGCAGCGGATGGCAGGTGAACGAATGGGTCAAGCAGGCTATCCTGCTTTATTTCGGGATCCAGCCCATGCAGACCTGGGATCTGGCGCCCTTTGAGTTCTATGATAAGATGTTGCTGAAAAAAAATTATAAGGAACTGGGCGTAAGGGCTGTCCCTCACGCAGTAGCCCGGTATGGGGCTTATCTCGCGAAGAACGTCGTTTTGATGCCCAGCTATGTAAATATCGGCGCCTATGTGGACGAGGGCACCATGGTGGACACCTGGGCTACCGTAGGAAGCTGTGCGCAGATCGGGAAAGGAGTGCATCTCAGTGGCGGCGTGGGAATCGGTGGCGTATTGGAGCCCTTGCAGGCCGCCCCGGTCATTATTGAGGACGGCGCCTTTTTGGGCAGCCGCAGCATTGTCGTGGAAGGGGTGATCGTGGAAAAAGAAGCGGTATTGGGAGCTAATGTAGTGCTGACGCAGTCTACGAAGATCATCGACGTGAGCGGAACAAAGCCGGTGGAGTATAAGGGGCGGGTACCTGCCCGCAGCGTAGTGATCCCGGGCAGTTATCTGAAAAAATTTCCTGCCGGGGAATATAGTGTGAATTGCGCCCTGATCATCGGGCAGCGAAAGCCGAGTACGGATCTGAAAACAAGTCTCAACGACGCGCTAAGGGAGTTCAACGTATCGGCATAAAGTAAAACCGCAAAGCCTCCCCACGGAGGCTTTGTTCATTAATAGAGCGGCAGGCCGCTCACAGATCTTTTATGAAAAATAATTTGCTGAAAGGCTTTCTCATTTCTTTTACGGGCGCCATCCTTTTCTCTACCAAGGCGATCATCATCAAAAAGGCTTTCCATGCCACGTCGGCTGATGCATTGACCCTGCTGATGCTTCGGATGTTGTTTTCCCTGCCTTTCTATCTTATAGCCGCCTGGTGGGGCAACCGGAAGGAGGATAATGTGAGGATGACCCGAAAGCAATGGGGATATGTCATTGCGCTGGGCTTACTGGGCTACTATTTCAGCAGTTATTTTGACTTTGTGGGATTACAATATGTATCGGCGGGCCTGGAGCGGCTTATCCTGTTTCTTTATCCCAGTTTTGCCGTGCTGATCAATGCGGCTTTATTCAAGCAGCCGGTGGGCCGGGTACAACGGTGGGCCTTGCTGCTGACCTATACGGGGATCGGCATTGCCTATTTCGGGGAATTGAAAGTGGATACGGGGAACCCGAATTTCTACTGGGGCAGCAGCCTGATCTTTCTATGCGCCATTACCTATGCCTGTTACCTGGCGGGTAGCGGCCGGATGATCCCCGTGCTGGGCGCAGCCAAATTTACTACCTATAGTATGCTGGTGGCCACGGGCGCCGTGTTGCTGCATTTTCTGCTGCGGGGCCTGCTGAGCGGGCATGGATTTGCCGGGGCCGGCGTTCGTGGCGGCGTATCCATCGGGATGGGCGGGCATGGGATTAACGGTGACGGGCTTTGGCTATATGCTGTTTTACTGGCGCTGTTTGCCACGGTGATCCCCTCTTTCATGCTATCCGCGGGCATGAAGCGGATCGGCGCCAATAATGCGGCGATCGTTACCAGCATCGGACCTGTTTCCACAATCCTGCAGGCGCATTTCATTTTGGGAGATAAGATCTTTACGGAACAGCTGGTGGGTACGGGACTGGTGATCCTGGGCGTGCTGCTGATCGGCTGGCAGGGAAGTAAGGGAAATGTCCTTCAGCCGGAAGGATAAGCGTGACTCCAGAAAGAGCCGGAAGCCGGAAAAAAGAGCTCCGGCCGGTAAAACCGGAGCCAGCATAGACAATGATTTAGTTGGCTGCCGGGGAATATACCGTCTTTAAATATTCCCTGAGCGAAGTGGGTTGCCTACCCAATAATTTTTCCAGGGTGGGATCAGTAAGAAATACTTCCTGAGTGGGAGAAATATAATTAATGGTCCTGCCGGACAACTCGCTGATTATCTTGTACCTGGACAAGAAGGGAACGATGCGATTTAATCAGTTAAACAGTGCTATCGGGGATATTTCCCAGAAGATGCTTACCGTCACTTTGAGGGCGCTTGAGGCCGATGGGCTGATCGCCCGGAAAGTCTATCCAGAGATACCGCCGCGGGTGGAGTATCAGTTAACGGAATTGGGGCAAAGCCTGATGCCGTACCTGGAATCGCTGACAGCATGGGCGGAAAAAAATATCGGCGCTATTTTGCAGAGCAGGGAAAAGTTCGCGCCGAAGGCAGCTGCTGTCTGAGGAACAACCAAATAAAAGGCTATATTTTCCAAAAAAGTACGTATTTTTGTACTTAAACAAGTACTTATATGCGTGTAGTAAATTACTCCGATTTTCGCAATAACTTGGCTCAAAGCCTGAATGCGGTGAATGACGACCGGGAAATTGTAGTGGTTTCCCGTACTAAAGGGAAAAATGTAGTGGTGATGGACCTTGATGAATACAATGCCATCCAGGAAACCCTTCATCTGACTAGTAATGCAACGAACCGCCAGCGCCTGTCAGAATCCCTCCAGGAAATGCATGCCGGCACTTTCAAAGCGCATAAACTCCCCTTTTAAAGGCATTGGTAAGCCGGAGCCGCTGAAAGGCGATCTTGCCGGCTGTTGGAGCCGCCGGATTACCGATGAACACCGTTTGGTCTATGCTGTAAGGGAAAACCGACTACATATTCTGCAGTGTCAGTTTCATTATCAGTGACAACTACTTGTAATAAAGAATGAACAATCTACTTAAGACTCTTGCAATATTGACAGTTGCGATTTTAATAAGCTGTAAGCGTCAATATACTATTGAAGGAAATAAAGTATATTACGAATACTGGAATGAAGGAAGTGGCAATAATAAATGGCATTTAGACAGTGCAGATGCTAAAACATTTACCCCACTAAAATTCAACTGCGACTGTGATTTTATGTTCGCAAAAGACAAAAGACATTTGTTTATTGACGGCGTACCAATAAAAAATATCGACCCTAATTCTTTCACATTTGTAGGTAACTACATTTTTAAAGACAAGGACTCAGCATATTTCCTTGGATTTTATAACAACATAAACAATTGTGTAATTAGCGGAGTTAACCCTAATAAAATAAAGTTAATTCGCTATCCTTGGGCAAGGGCAGACAATATATTAATTCACGGCAATGACACAATAATGCTTGACGACATTAATAGCTTTGTGCCAATTGACGAAGACTGGGGCAAGACAAAATCCAAAATACTTAATAAGAATCAAATTCTATATGGTGCTGATCTTGAAACCTTTAAAATCATAAACAGTTATTCTGGGAAAGACAAGAACTATACATATGAATTTGGGAAAATTAAAAATTAAAATTTTTAGATGGTCTTTTTCAGGCCCAACTCGCACCGCTCTACGCAGACACATATTCCCAGGCGGCGGGTATCCGACAGAAATCCGATCTTATTTTCCGTATTACTTCGGGTCATGCTGATATAGACGATATCCCGTTCCTGTCCCTGAAAGCTGTCGATCGTATTGACGGAGATCTTATCTCCGTATTCCTGTAAGACAGAGCTGTGCTGCAATTGTTCTTTGAGGATCTGAATTTGCTGTTTGTAGGGAGAAATAACGGCGATCGTAGGGAAATCCTTTGCGGAATAGCGCGTACCCAGATCCGTGACGAGTTGCGTTAAATGTTTGAACAGGAAAGCGGCTTCTTCGGGATTAGTAGTACTGGTCCCTTCCGTCTGCTCCTCAAACCCGCAACCGGCCGTATCCACAAAAGCGAGGGGCCAATCTTCGGGAAACAGTAAATGCTGCGCTACGGAAGCATGCGCTCTCAACTTGTCCCCATAAAACACCGAAGAAGAGTAGCCCATGATCATCTCGTTCATCCGGTATTGTTCTTCCAGCAAGACAACGGCTTCAGGGTAGAGAGCCGTGCATTTTTCCAGCAAGGTGGTACTTAATCCGTTCCTGGCCGCTTCATTGGATTTAACGGTAGGCGATAACTGGCAGTGGTCGCCGGCCAGCACTACTTTCCGCGCTTTCAGGATCGGGATCCAGCAGGCGGGTTCCAGGGCCTGTCCTGCTTCGTCGATCACAACGGTTTTAAATTTGAGGTTCCGTACGGTGTAATGGTTGGCTCCGACCAGCGTGGCCGTAATCACCTGCGCCCTGGCCAGGAGGTCGTCCATGATATACTGCTCCGTATTCTCCACCTGTTTCATGATCTTACGGGCTTCATTAAAGAGGGCTGAGCGTTGCTCCCGTTCGGCCTTACCAAAATTCCGTTTGTATTTATGGGCCATGTCCCTGAATTCGCTGGCCTGCTTCCTGAGTTTCTTCACTTCCTTCATGCTGCTATGCGCCGCCATTTTGCTGTCGAGGGTCAACGACATCAGCCGTTCCGACACCCTTACGGGGTTGCCTATTCGAAGAGTGTTCAGTCCCTCCCCGGATAATTTCTCGCTTAAGAGATCGACGGCAGTGTTGCTGGGCGCGACCACCAGTATTTGCTGATGATCCTGCCGGATCAGGGCTTTGATGGCCTGTACCAGGGTGGTGGTTTTGCCGGTGCCGGGGGGGCCATGCACGATCGCCAATTCATTCGCGGAAAGAATTTTGTCCACCGCGGCCAGCTGGGAAGGGTTGAGTTTACTGGCGCCCTTGGTGGCGGGGGTATGATGGCCGGGATCCGAAGAATGTGTGCCGTTGGTGGAATGGCCGATCGGCTGGAAGCCGGGGGATTTTTCGCCGATGAGGATCTTTATCAGTTGTCCTTCTTCTCTTTTGTCATAGAGCGCTGACGCCTGCTTGAGCGCATTACGCATTTCGTCGTAACTATTGTCATCAAAAAGCAGGTCAAGCCCTAATTTTCCATCGTCGGCCCAATCCGGCAATTCGTCCGTATGCAGGGTGAGCTTAAGGCGGTTGCCACTTTGGTAGGAAATGATCCCTTCTATCCTATTCTCCTTCGGGTCATGACCGGAGAAAAGCACGGCGGATACCCCGAAACGAAACTGGTGGTTCATATCCAGGTGGGTAGTGCGTTCCAGCTCTACCGTCAGATAATCACCCCGGCTCATCTCTGAGCCCCTGATGGCAATCGGATACCAGGTGAGTCCATTGGATCTTCGTTCGGATATGGAGGAGGTAGCGGTAAGTTTAAGATAAGACTGCCGGTCTTCTTCCCTTTCCATTTTTAGCAAATCCTCTAGCTTTGAAAAATAATCCATGGGGGCAAAGGTACAAATTCATCCGGGACCTCCTACTTCAGGGTCTCATTGACCAGGGTCTGTGCCTCCGAGACAATCCGCTGCAAATGATCCTTCCCGCGAAAGCTTTCCGCATAGATCTTATAAATATCTTCCGTTCCGGAAGGCCGCGCTGCAAACCAGCCATTTTCCGTAGCGACTTTTAATCCGCCGATCGCCGCTCCATTGCCGGGTGCGTTCGTGAGGATAGCCGTAATTTTCTCTCCGGCCAATTCTTTTTGTTTAACCTGGTCGGGAGAAAGTCGTCCTAGTTTTTGTTTTTGGTCAGGAGTGGCGGCGGCTTCAACGCGATCATACGTGGATTCTCCCAATTCCCGGGTAAGCTCTTTGTAAATTTCTCCCGGATCGCGCCCCAGGGTGGCCGTTATTTCCGCGGAGAGTAAGGCGGGGATGAATCCGTCTTTGTCGGTCGTCCATACGCTGCCGTCGATGCGGGCAAAAGAAGCGCCGGCGCTCTCCTCCCCTACAAAACCCAGGGAGCCGTCGATCAGGCCATCCACAAACCATTTAAAGCCTACGGGCACTTCGTATAGTTTTCTATTTAATTTTTTGGTTACCCGGTCGATCATCTGGCTGCTCACCAGGGTCTTTCCGACGGCTATGCCAGCCGGCCATTGGGTCCGATGCTGAAGGAGATAAAAAATAGCGACGGACAGGTAATGATTGGGGGGCATTAATCCTACGCTGCGGGTAACGATCCCATGCCGGTCATGGTCGGTATCGCAGGCCATGGAAATATCGAATCGATCTTTCAGGTCGATAAGGCTTCGCATGGCATAGGGGGAAGAAGGGTCCATCCGGATCTGGCCATCCCAGTCCACAGTCATAAAGCTAAAGGTCGGGTCGACGATCTTATTGACGACGGTTAGGTTCAATTTATACCGTTCGGCGATCGGTTCCCAATAATGGACTCCGGCACCGCCCAACGGATCGACGCCGATGCGGATCCCCGAGCTGCGGAGTTTTTCCATATCCAGCACTTTATCCAGCTCGTTGATATAGTTATGGAGATAATCGTACCGGTGTGTGGTGGATGCGTGGAGAGCTTGCGCATAAGGAATTCTTTTTACGTCCCGAAGTCCGTTGGTCAGTATTTCGTTTGCTTTCGCTTCAATCCATTTGGTCACCTCGGTGCCTGCGGGTCCGCCATTGGGAGTATTGTATTTAAAGCCGCCATCCGTTGGCGGATTATGGGAGGGGGTAATGACGATGCCGTCCGCCAGGCCGGCGTTGTCTTTTCGATCTTTGTTGTAGTGGAGGATCGCCTGCGAAATAACGGGTGTGGGCGTATATTCATCTCTTTCGTCAATCATCACCTCCATCCCATTGCCTGCTAATACTTCCAACGCGGTAGCCAATGCGGGTTCCGACAGGGCATGGGTATCTGCGCCCAGGAACAGGGGTCCATCGATCTTTTGTTGTTTCCGGTAAAGGCAAATGGCCTGGCTGATGGCCAGGATATGCGCTTCGTTAAAACTATTCTTTAGAGAAGAGCCCCTGTGGCCGGAGGTTCCGAAAGCGACTTTCTGTTCCGGGATCTTCGGGTCCGGGATACCTGTATAGTAAGATGTGATCAGTTTCGGAATATTGGTCAGTGTCAGCGGGTCGGCGGGCTTGCCTGCCAGGGGGCTTATTTCCATATTGATTTATAAGTTTATTTATAATTCATAGATGACCGTTTCATAAGGCTGCAGGGAGCCGTTCGTCGAAGGTCTGGAATAGTTGCCCAGCGCCACTTTTGCCTTGCTGAGATCGATGCCCGTCTTTACGGATGCCGTTACCCCTTTGAAATTAAGGAGTATCAAAAGTTTTTTGCCATTCCCTTCGCGCGTATAGGCATATACATCGGGGTTGTCTTTATCCAGCAACGTGTATTTCCCATAGACCAATGCGAGGTTGTCTTTACGCAGCCGGACCACTTTCCTGAAATAGTTAAGCACCGAGTTAGGGTCTTTTTCCTGGTTGGCGGCATTGACCGAAGGATAATCCGGGTTGACCTTTATCCAGGGAGTGCCTGTTGTAAAACCCGCATTGGCGGAGCTATCCCATTGGAAAGGGGTACGCCCATTGTCGCGGGAGGTTCTTTTCTGCTCTTCCAGGAATGCGGCCGTACCGGCTCTTTCCATGACCAGGTGTTTGTATTTATTGATCGTGGCAATGTCGCGGTAGTCGCTGATCTTATCGAACTTTATATTGGCTATGCCCAATTCGTCGCCATAGTAATAGAAAGGGGTGCCCCTCATCGTCATGATAAAAGTAGTCAGCATCTTGGAAGACAGTTCCCTAAAGGCGGGGCTGTCATTGCCCCAATGGCTTACCATGCGTGGCTGGTCATGGTTTCCCAGAAATATGGATACCCAGCCTTTGTTCTCAAAAGCGCTGTCCCATTTGGAATAGACTTTTTTAAATTCCAGCAGGCTATAATCCGGTTTGCCCCCGCCCACATCCATTCCTTCGAAATGGTAGGCCATATTCAATTCATGACGGTCGGGGTCTACCAGCGCCATAGCATCTTCCAGGGTACTGCCGGCGCCTTCCGCCACAGTCATTACATCGTATTTACCGATCACTTCCCGGTTCATTTCCTGCAGGTATTCGTGCAGATGCGGCCCCATCCCGTAATATTTGATAATATTTTTTTCATATCCCGGGGGGAAGACCGGCCAGGTGGTATCCTTTGCCACGAATTGAAAGGCGTCCATGCGAAAACCATCGATGCCCTTATCCAGCCAGAATTTCATGATGTCATACACTTCCCGGCGCACCTGTGGGTTCTCCCAGTTCAGATCGGGCTGTTTGCGCGAAAAATAATGCAGGTAATAGGAATGGGTCAGGGAGTCGTATTTCCAGGCATCACTGTTGACATCGAAGAAGCTCCAGCGGGGAGTGGGTTTTCCCCGTTCGGCATCCCACCAATGATAATAATTCCGGTAAGGGTTGGTCCTTGAGCTCCTGGATTTCCGGAACCAGGCATGTTCGTCGCTGCTGTGGTTTACGACGAGGTCCATTACCAGCCGGATCTTTCGTTTGTGCATTTCTCCGAGCAGGGTATCGAAGTCCGCCATGGTGCCAAAGTCCTTCATGATATTGCGGTAATCGCTGATATCGTAACCGTTGTCGTCATTGGGAGACGAGTAGACAGGATTCAGCCAAACCACGTCGACGCCCAGGCTCTTAATATAGTCCAGTTTGGAAATGATGCCCTTCAGATCGCCGATGCCGTCGCCATCGTTGTCTTTAAAGCTGCGGGGATAGATCTGGTAGACGACGGCCTCTTTCCACCATTTCCGGCCGGTCGTGTCGCTGGCTCCGGAATCAGTTACTGCCATTGTTTTTGAGTCATTTTCTTTCTCTGAGTGATTGTTACCACAGGCTGCCAGCAATGAGCTGAATAAAAGAAATATAGCAAGTCTTATCATTGTAATAAAGATACCTTTTTATCATGACAAACTTCATGCGTTGCCCCACTCAGGAGGAACTTACCCATTGCCACTAATTGCCCTGTTACGACAGAAGTCAATAAATGAGGAG
>WNFI01008921.1_pt1 | contig 34999 bp, 33 predicted proteins | sample 5400471 | NCBI WGS metagenome assembly WNFI01 (sample SAMN13153348, study PRJNA577476) | soil metagenome | isolation source: 100 cm saprolite on Douglas fir-dominated hillslope | place: USA:California | collected 2013-09-17 | reverse complement strand
CCGTTCTCCTTTTCTAACTCAAAACTCTTTACTGTTCCGCCTGGGACTTGGCTCAATGCACTCTTTGTCGCCTGTTCTCCAGTCACTTTGGCTTGCTTCTTTAATGCCGATTGAGATTGGTCTGCCGCCATGGAAGTCGAAGCCGCAAAAGTGATCGCAGCAACGAACGCGACTGACGAGAGTTTGACGTTCCTCAAGTTCATGAATCATTTGACTGTTCTCAACTACCCTTTGTTCGATTCAATTAAGCTGCGCAAGTCATCTTCCGCTCGTCGGATCTGCGGGTTGAGCCCCGTATAGATTGCAAATTTCTGAGGATTTGTGATCAATGCAGGCTAGCTGCAATGCCCAGACCAGTTTGTATTCAAGATGACGTGATTCTCAAAGCGGCACGGGAACTCTTTTTGGAACGCGGATTGGATGCGACCACTAGCGAAATCGCTGCTCGAGCCGGCGTTTCCCACGGGATCATCTTTAAGCGATTCAAAACGAAACTGGCGCTTTTTCATACCGCGATGAACGTACAGAGCGATTGGGGTCAAGCTCTGCCGGCCGTCCTCGACGCCAGTATCGGTAAGAAAAATATTGAAGCCACGCTCATTGATATCGGAACAGTGTTTCTGGAAAAATTTCTCCTGCTCATCCCAACCCTGATGATGAGTTGGAGCAATAAACAGGAGAGTCGCGCTCAGGAAACAGCGGAGCTCGAAAGCGCCACGGATCGTGCCGGGCGGTCGTTGCGGGCGGTCAAAACGATCGCGGCGTATCTCAAAGCCGAAAGCCGGCTTGGCCGGATCCGTGACGGCGACTTCGAGGTCGTGGCACAAGCTTTTGTGGGCGCACTCTGGCATCGCGCGTTCCTGCAAGTGATGTTAGGTGATGGAGGATCGGGACCGGTTAAACAGCGGAGCTACGTGAGGCGTTTGGTTCGATCAATCTGGTTAGGGATCAGGCCGGAGCACCCCCCCCGCGGCTGAGCCCCAGCTGAGAGGCGCTTGGTCATCTTTAGCCGTCGAACAATGAGTGATTGACTGGTCACTTACATGTTCGATACCAATCATGCAGCCGACCGATTGCTCATCGACGAGGCCAAGCGTGCCTGGGTCCGGCAACTGGTGAAAATCTCGAGTGGGGCAGTTCGGCTGGCGGGAAAAGGTGGCATTGGCGGAATTGCATCGAGAGAAAGAGCGTTTCGTCGAAGAGTCGGGTATCCCTTGGACATTTCTGCGGCCAGGGGCATTCATGTCCAACACGTTGCAATGGGTCGGCACCATTAAATCGCAATCGCAAGTGTTCAACCCGACCGGCGAAGGTAAGTTCGCACCGATATCGCCCTACGATATCGCCGCAGTGGCCGCTGTCGCGCTTACCTCGGACGGACACGAAGGGAAGGCATATGAACTGACTGGTCCTGAACTGCTGAGTGCTCACGATCAGGTGCGGATCTTGAGCAACGTACTCGGAAAGTCGATCCAATCTGTAGATATACCGATCGAAGTTGCAGCGGAGAGATTCAAAGCGACTGGCGCACCAGAATTTCTCGTTGAGGGTTTGACCGATCTTTGGACCCGGGTACGCGATGGCAGAGGAACATTTCAGACAAACGAAGTAGAGAAACTAACGGGGAAGCCGGCGCAGACCTTCGAGACCTGGTGCCGTGATCATCGGTCCGCATTTCTCGCGGAGTGATCTCTCGGACCTACTTTGCGTCATCGCGCCCCCGCATCCCCACCCTCGGCGGGGCGGATGTGGGCGGGCGTGAAGACTCGCCGGAGAGAAGGTAACGGAGCTATTCGCGACTAGGGATCGGCTATCTCCTTCGTTCCTTTCCGGTTCTGCCTCAGGTCGGTGCCGTTTCGCTGCGAAGGATAGGGAACCGAACTCTGTCATGCGTTTCGCCCAGCGCCGATAAACAATTTATAGAACTCATCGGAGGTTATAACCTATCTGATTTGCCAGCTTCTAGGCCTCCGCTGACTAAGTTTCATCCTAAAGCAAGTCTCGGTCGCACCGAATAACTCACCTGCAATCATTTGATCGGTGGACTCTCCCAACCTTTTTCACTTCGGTACGAGCGACCTTTCTCGGGGCGCGTTCTTAGCTTGGGTGCTCGCGTGGAGTGATTCGCGTTGGAAAAATCTCGATCCCGCCCTGCACGGTCTCGGCACTCGGTTCGTCTCAGCGCTGCTCGGGCTACACGATCGGGCATCGGTCACGAACGGGCCACTGAAAATTCGAGTCGAACGGCAGATCTCTCGGGTGAACATCGTTGCGGAAATCAATAGCGGCATCGTTCTTGCCATTGAGGACAAAACGGGAGGTGGCAGCCATCAAGGCAACGACGAAGCGATTGAATCTCTGAATTGGAAATACCCGGGTCGCGAGGTCCTCGCCGTCTCTATAAAGACGGGCGATCAAGCCTCTTCCACCGATGCGGTCTCCCCTGGTTTTAAACCGTTTCTTCCGGTGCAGTTCATCGCACTTCTCCACGAAGACAAGCGGTTGCTTTCCCGAAATAATGTTGTTAGCGAATTTTGCGCGTTTCTGGAGCGGCGGGAAAGCGACATTCAAGCTTGGCGTTACCAATCAGTGACCGAGTGGACGCGCCAATCTGCGCCCTGGATCGGATTCTTCCAAAGCTTGCAAACCGAGTTTGCTGGTCTGGACTGGAAATACGTACCCAATGCGTATCGAGGATTTATCAGCGCTTGGTGGAATTGGAGATCTTGGGATAGAGCGAAGGGAGCGCAACTCTACCTGCAGATCAGCCAGGGGCCGCTCCAGTTTCGGGCTGCCGGGATGAAGGACACCGACGACTGCATACCCATCTGTCAGGGAGCGGCGCTACAGCTGCGGCAGATGGGTGAAGTCTACAATTTGGACATCGAAAAGGCGCGTTTACAACGGGGCGAGACCATGGCGATCGCGCAAATCGAACAAGACTTTTGGATGACCGTTCGACCAAACGGATTGATTGATCTAACCAGAACGCTCGATAACCTGCGTTTGGCTGCAGGCCTCCTCGAATCGCTTTCTACGTGCGAGGCATCACCGCTAACACCTCACTTGGTCGATCGCCGGTAGGGCTGAGCTCCCGCCGAAGGCTCAGTCGAACGCTTACGCCGAAGTCTCGGCCGGAACGGAGTAATGGCTAATTAATGATTCTGCGGTCGCGGAGCGACACGCCCTACCGGCTATTACCAGATCTAAATCTTTAATAAGGCCCGCGCGGCCTTCAATTTTCTCTGAAGATCGCGATCCACTTTCAACCGTTTCTCGAAGCGGCTGATTGCCGCGCTCACCGCCGGATGCGCCACACCGCCAGCTGATTCACCTAATTCGGCCAGGCGGATTCCGGCAAAGTTCCGGGCCAGTTACCACGTGGCCGGAAGTGCGCCATTCCCTCGAACGGTCGAAAGCTCCCATTTTCGATTTCGATTCTGAGCGCCCTTGCCATGAGAGAGTACCTGTCCACCTGATCCCAACGGCCTCCGCTATCGGCTATTGGCTATTGGCTATGCGCTTCGCCCGTCATGCGCTTCGACGGCGGTCGCGCCATGAGACAATAACCCTCTTATAGCCCCTTCTTTGCGCCTTTGCGTCTTTGCGTCTTTGCGTGAGATTCGGTCACGTCCTGCATTTTTCGCGGCATAAACGGCGCCTTTGGCGGGTAGTGCACTAGTAAGATGGACGTTTTCTCAAGGATCATCGCTTCTCGTCTCTTTGCCTGGATGGCTCTCGTCACTCCAGGAATCGTGCTTTTAGTGATACCAATCCTCAACGGCGAGCTCGGGATCGATCCATTGAAAGAGCTCTTTCATCGCTCCGGCGAAATAGCCGTCTGGACGCTAGGCGCGGTTCTCTGTCTATCCCCGTTGAAGACCCTGTTCCCGCGAAGCAAAATTGTAAACGCCTTGAATCGGCATCGAAGGTCGGTAGGCGTGACCGCATTTATCTACGCGCTCCTTCACGTGAATTTGAATTTCATCTATGAAGGCGGCGTTCAGAGCTACTTTGCCAGCATTTTGGAACCGTTCTTCCTGGCCGGAACCTTCGGTTTCCTGATTTTGCTTTTGCTCAGCGCGACGAGCAACGATTGGTCCGTTCGCAAGTTCGGATTCGCGCTTTGGAAATGGATCCACCGACTGGCTTACTTGGCGGCTCTTGTCCTCTTCTATCACCAGGGCACTGCCAGTCGTGGGAACTGGGGCATAGCCCTCGCACTTTTCATCCCAGTTGCGAGCTTGGAAGCCTTGCGAATTAGCAAGCTGATAGTCGTCTGGGGTTTTTCTCGTTTCATTGCCAAAGGACCGGCCTGGACCGGATGGCGCGAGTTCGTTCTGGAGAAGCGCGTTGCTGAAAGCGCAACCATCACCTCCTTCTATTTGCGACCGGAAGATGGTAGACCACTCCAGCCCTTTCGGCCGGGGCAGTTTCTGACGATCCAGGTCGACGTCCCGGGACAACCGGGACCCGCGATCCGCACTTACACCCTCTCTGACGCGTCCAACGAAGGCTACTTTCGACTCAGCGTTAAGCGCGAGCTCCCAGCAGGTCAAACTGCTGGGTTAGTGTCGAATTGGTTACACGATCATTTTAAGGCCGGCGACAAATTATTGGCTAAAGCGCCCGCCGGTCAGTTTTACCTGGAGCTGAAAGGCGATCACCCAGTTGTGCTCATCAGCGCCGGCGTCGGTGTTACACCGATGATTTGCATGTTAAACGCTCTCACTGCGAGCAGGGTGCAGCGACCGGTCTTTTTTTTCCATGGCGCCCGCAACCGCCGCGAGCACGCTTTTGCCGGGCACGTGAAATCGCTCGCCGCCACTCACGAAAACGTAAGGATCCATTTCGCCTATAGCCGGCCAAGCGACAGAGATCGGTTAGGGGCAGAATATAACAGTCACGGAAGAATCGACATTAGAACCGTCCAGGCGCTGGTGCCAAATCCGTACGGCGATTTCTTTCTCTGCGGTCCCGCCGCTTTCATGAAGGAAATCTACGAGGATCTGGTGCAATGGGGCGTAGAGATCGAGCGCATTCATTTTGAATGCTTCGGCCCTGCTGCAGTGATCGGCGGAAATAAAAATTCTCCCACCGCCGAAAAAGCAATGCCTCAGATCCGATTCTCTCCCGACAGCGATCCTCTCGCGTGGGATGGCAGAAGCACGCTTCTGGACCTGGCGTTGAATAATGGTCTCAGACCGAAATATGGTTGCCGATCTGGGGTCTGTGGTACCTGCGCGTGCAAGCTGTTGAGAGGCAAGATTTCCTACTTACAAATTCCGGCCGCCTCTTCCCCGAAAGACACGGTTTTGCTTTGCTGTGCGCGGCCCGAATCGGATGTCGTCCTTGCTCTCGTCGGAGAATCACGCGTGAGCGAATCGAAAAAGGCCCCTGAGTTGCCGGCTGCCGCCGGCTTCAATCATAGATGTTTCCGACCCCAGAGTTAACCTAACACCATTCGGCTAACGCCGAATGGTGATGACAAATAGCAGATAGCAGATAGTGCTCGGTCAAAGACGATCATCGGATGATTGCCAGCTTGCCAATGCACCCAGTTCGAGCCGGTAGCGACTTCACGAATGCCGATTCGATTGTTCAGACGTGACCTCATTCGATGTTCATATACGTAAAGATGCGTACAGATTTCCGATGCAGGCCTAACGAAGATTGGGACATCCAAGAGCGTGTTCAGATGAGCGATGAAATAACAGGTTCAACCCGGGCGCCTGTCCGGGACGTAGTACACACGCCTCGGGCGCAGCCAGGTCCACTGTCCCGGTCGGTAGCCCGGGCCGCGGTTTCACTGAGATGTGAGGATTGCCGGGCCACCACTGCCTTTCATGGCGTGGCACGATGTAGAGCTGCCGCCGTCGTTTAACATGTTTGTGAGTTTCGCGGCTTATGGGATTCCGCCGGCCGGTAAACGGGCCGTCATCGAGCTCGTCACTGCCGCGCTGGCGACGCGAACATTTTGTCATTGAATCCGCTATTTGTATAGACTGCTCGAACTAACCCACCCTCTTATGCAAAACCTCCGGCACGGCGACAGCGGTCCGATCGTCGAACAAATCCAGACCGCACTCAACTTCGCGGGTCCAACCCGGTTACCTCGTCTCCCAATCGATGGCCAATTCGGTGCGCTCACCGTTGCGCGCGTGATGGAATTTCAATTTCTCAATGATCTTGCGGTTGACGGCGTGGTCGGATCTCAGACTAACGGTCGACTGCCGCAAGACGGACCGGGAGATAACCAGCAACCCGACCCGTCACAGGGCAGGAGCATCCTGGTCGATCTCTATGATCGGGAACTCACCGCCTACGATAACGGCAGTACAGCACTTCATATCAGTCCGGTCAGCGGTGGCCGGCCAGGTTATCAGTCGAGTCCCGGCGTGTTCGAGATGACATCTCGCCGACTGCGCCGGCATAGCAGCAGTGAATTCCCGGGCAAAGACAACATGGATTTCTCACTGTTCTACCACAAAGGTGAAGCGATTCACCAGGGTGACCCCAACGTTAAGTCGCACGGTTGCATCCACGTCCCGGCTCCATTGGCGGAACAATTGTTCGACTGGGCCGGTCATACCGACATTTGGGTCATTGTCATCGGGGCATAAAGCCGGAAGTGTCCCAGTCTATACGCTATTTTGCGTATATGCTGTCCAAGCGCTTTCTGGATTAATTGTTTGATGATAGGGAGAGTCCGATCAACCAGCAGACCACGTCGCCACCGTGGAAGGCAGATAAATGGTGTCGGGCTTAGGTTGAGCAGAGTCATCCTCCTGTTCGCCTTGCTTTCGAGCTATCTCCCGATCACGAGTCATGCTCAAAACAACCAAGACTTCGTAGGCACCGGAACCAGTGGGGTACACTGGGGAGTGATGCGGGCTTGGCCCGGGGTTTGGGAAAGCACCCATAGCGAGGGCAGCCTCTCTCATTGAAACTCTTATGCTACTCTGTGGTGTTTTAATTGTTCTCGTGCCAATCTCCTGCTCCTTTGTTGAGTTCGATGAACGGGGGGATTTCCTTGACTTCAATCAACATCTGAATTGCCAGGCAAAGCTCAAGCAACTTGCGGACAAAGGTCGACTTATCGTAGTGATCTACTGCCATGGCTGGAAGAACAGTTCGCAATCCGACGACGTTTTGGCGTTTAACTGCTTTCTGAGCAAATTTGCCGCGAGTCACGAGATCGAAGCGGATGGGCTCCGCGTGCACGGCATCTATCTAGGGTGGCGGGGAAACCGGTTTCGTCCCTACGTCGACAAAGCCGGGACCGATAGCAACTATCAGCAAACTAACCGGGCGTTTGGCGGACCGATCGTCGACGAGGCCTTTCATCGGGCCAATTCGCTTTTGGGTTTCCTTCCGGAGAACCAGAGCTACTGGAACCGAAAAGGAGCCGCTGAGTTCAAGGCTTCTGGGCTGCCCATTGCACGCTCCATTTTTACCTACGCGGGCGCCGCCAAGGGTTATGGGAAATGGAAAAGAAATCGGGTGTGCATCATAGGCCACTCGTTCGGCGCATTGATGCTCGAACGGTCTCTGGGCCAAGCGATGACCGGAGGTATCACTATGGAATGGTGGGATGGAGACGAGCGGACCGGACCGAAAACAACGTTGCCCTTTGATTTCGTGCTTTTTGTCAACTCCGCAGCTCCCGCGATTTACGCGAAGGAACTGCGCGACTTTCTTGAGGCCGATCGGGCAGCATTGGAACACGCTGACCACTCGTCAGCAAACGTCCCGGTGATCGTATCACTAACGTCGACCGCTGACTGGGCAACTGGTTTGCTGCATCCTCTGAGCAATTTCCTGGCGCCCTTGTCACCAAGTTTGCAGCGTCGGTACACGACTGCCATCTTCGGCGACAAACCGTATCCGACGCATCCGGGAGTCCAGCAATCGGAGTTCTACACGACGACCCCCGGGCACAACCGGTATCTCATCAATCATTGGATCGTGAAAGCTGACACGACCTTGCCCACCGACACCAGTCCTGACACCGTATTCCGTACTAATTTGTCCCCTGCGATTGCCGATCCCGATGTGTTTCTCACTTCAAAGACTAAGTATCCTGCCGCCGCTTGGCGACTCACCAACCAACCACCAGGGGAGCCGGTCACGCTTAACGGTCTACCTCTGTCGATGCGAAAGTCGAACTACTGGATCGTCAGCTGTGGCAAAGAGCTGATTGGCAGTCACACTGATGTCTGGTCTCAAACCGCCATGGAAATGTATGCAGGCCTCTATCGCGCAGTGCAAAGCCGGCGGCGTCCCGGGCTTGGGCATTGATCTGTTGAAAGCCAATCTCAGCGTCGCCTTTGGCGACCACGGCGCCAACGAGCCGGAAGCAGCCAAGGCGCTCGTCGCGTTTCTAGCGTCATCTGCTGCGTTCAACGCGATCAAGCAGAGCGGGTTGGAGCCCTGTCGCTAAGGAGTCGAGAGTCGGGAGTCAGGAGTCTATGCCAGTCTTCTGTCTTGTCTCGCGTAGGAAGACGTGACAGAACTCGACCGAATGGAACCTGCGCCCATAGAGGACGTGGCCCACCTAACGCTTCACGTCGGACGTCTGCTGCTTGGGAGCGGTGCGGACACCGCGGAGGTGCAAAAGTCGATGGTGTGCTTCGCTGCGGCATTCGGCTGTGAAGCTCACCTCGTGGTGACCTACGAGGCGCTTCTCCTCACCGTCGTCTCGGGCGAACAGTTCCGGACCAAGGTCGGCTACCGGGTTCCCGCCATGAACGTCAACATGGCCGCGGTGGCTGTAGTGAGTCGCCTCCTCGGGGAGGTAGAAGCGGGACGCTGGAAATTGCCGGAGGCCCGGAAGGAACTGGAAGATATCGAAGATCGGTCACTCGTGTACGGGCGGTGGCTGATCGTCATTGCGCTGGGACTGACGGCCGCCAGCTTAGCTCGACTGTTCGGCGGGGATTGGCCGACATTCTGGGTCAGTTGGCTGGCCGGCTCGGCAGGAATGTGGCTGCGCCAGGTGTTGGGCCGGCGGGGCTTTAACCTCTTTTTCATCCCTTTCGCCGCCGCACTTGTGAGCGGTGTGATCGGGGGAGCCGCCGTGTTGCTGAGAGTCAGCGCGACACCGGCGCTGTGCTTGGTGGCACCCGGAATGATCATTGTGCCGGGGGTCCCTTTGGTGAATGCGCTTCAGGACATGATCAAAAACCATATGACCGTAGGCCTGGCCCGGCTGGGGCTCGGGAGCCTCATTACGCTGGCGATCACGTTCGGACTGTTCGTCGCTATGGGCCTGACGGGCGCGAAGATCCCGGTGGACGCACCCCTACGGCTCCTCCCGACCCCGGAGGACGCCCTCTTTTCGGCGCTGGCGGCTCTTGGCTATCTCTTCCTTTTTAACGTTCCAGCCCGCATCGCTTGGGCCTGTGTCGTGTGTGGGGTCGCCAGCCACACCGGACGAACCCTCTGCCTGCACCTGGGAGTCGACATAGTGAGCGGGACGTTAATCGGCGCGCTGGCGGTGGGCTTCCTTGCTCAGGGATTTGCTCGGCATTTCCGCGCTCCCGCCGTCGCCTTTGCCTTTCCGGGGGTGGTCGCCATGATCCCAGGAGCCTTCGCTTTCCGGGCGGTCATTGGCTGTCTTCAAATCGTGCACACTGGTGCAGCTGCCGCCACTGCTTTGGTGACGGAGACGCTTGCATTGGCTGCCACCTGTCTTCTTATGGTGGCGGCGATCGCAGTTGGCATCGCGGCCCCGTTGATCCTTACAAAGAAAAGAACCGCGAAAGCCTGAATCGATCCTCGTTGGCGGTTAGCAGTTAGCAGTTGGCGGTTAGCCGTTGTCCGTTTTTCTGGGACTTGGTTGGAGAGTTATTCTCGTTGCCCGGCCTATGCGCTTTCAAATTAAATTCAGCCGTCTAGCGGACTATGGCGGGCAAGCTGTATAAGTCACAGTAGGAACCGCCAACCGCCAAGCGCCAAGCGCCAAGCGCCAAACGCCAAACGCCAAACGCTAACCACTAACCGCATGCGCGACGTACGGTTTGACCATTTTGGCCGGATCGACGACGCGATCAAACTCGTCTTCCGTTACAAAGCCGAGTTTCAGTGCGGCATCCTTCAACGTGAGATCGTTGTCCATTGCGTAGTGCGCGATCTTCGAAGCCTTATCGTAACCGATGACCGGCGCGAGCGCCGTTACCAGCATCAGGGAACGATCCACGTACTCCTTGATCTTCTTGAGATTCGGCTTTGTTCCCTCGACCAGGAACTTACCAAAGTTCGTACAACCATCCGTCATGATCGTGATGGAGTGGGTGATATTGAAGATGATCAGCGGCTTGTAAACGTTCATCTCGAGATAGCCGCCGGCGCCGCCGAAGCCTACCGCCACGTCATTGGCCATCACCTGCACGGCGATCATCGTCAACGCCTCGGCTTGCGTCGGGTTCACCTTGCCCGGCATGATGGAGGAGCCCGGTTCATTCTCAGGGATTAGTAGTTCGGCGAATCCAGCTCGCGGACCGCACGACATCAGGCGGATATCGTTGCCGATCTTGTAGAGTGAGACAGCCAGCGTCCGCAACGTACCCGAGAGTTGGACCACAGCATCGTGAGCACCTTGCACCGTGAATTTGTTCGGTGCACTGACGAACGGCAAACTTGTGAGCCTGGCGATCTCGGCCGCGGCCGCCTCGGCAAAGCCGGGTGCCGAGTTGATGCCGGTGCCCACCGCAGTGCCACCGAGTGCCAATCGATAGACGCCCTCCAATGCATCTTCGATTCGGGCGAGATTGTCCGCCAGCATGCCTGCATAACCGGACCACTCCTGCCCCAGCGTAAGTGGGGTCGCGTCCTGCATATGGGTGCGACCGATCTTGATGACGTCCTTCCATTGCTCGGCTTTCGCCGCGATCCCATCGTGCAGCGCCTTTACCGCCGGAATCAACCGCTGCTTCACATTGACCGCCGCCGCGACGTACATGGCAGAAGGAAACGAGTCGTTGGACGACTGCGCCATGTTGACGTGGTCGTTGGGATGAACCGGCGTCTTGCTCGCCAGCGGTGTGCCGGCAAGCTGGCAACAGCGATTAGAGATGACTTCGTTGACGTTCATGTTGAACTGCGTGCCGCTGCCGGTCATCCACACATGCAACGGGAACATGTCATGATGCTGGCCGGCCAGTATCTCGTCACAGACCTCCACAATCAGTTTGTGGTGCTGGTCATCGAGCCGCTTGCTGGCGTGGTTCGCGGTAGCGGCAGCTTTCTTCAGAATCGCGTACGCCGTAATCATCTCACGTGGAATGAGATCTTGGCCGATGCTGAAGTGCTCAAGGGAACGTTGGGTTTGAGCGCCCCAGAGTTTGTCAGCGGCAACCTTGACCTCGCCAAGGCTGTCGGTTTCGATGCGATATTCAGGCATAATATCAGGGGAGTTAATGGTTAAACTTGGTCCTCTCCGGATCCAAGTACTTCCGCAATCTCACGCGAAGATGCCAAGCCGCCAAGGGGTGAAGACTGGGAGACGCTCAAAGTCGACTGCGCTTTACCGATCGCTTGAAAACCGATGTGACGGTTCACTAGGTCACGAGCGCTTCGAACTGATCGGCACACTGGCCCCAGCCTTGATGGAAGCCCATCTTTTCGTGGGTCTCGCGATCGGCCACCGTCCAGTGACGCACGAGCGCGGTGTATTTGGTCTTACCTCCTTCGTCCTCAAAAGTCAGGCTCACCGTCATGAACGGCTTTTCCGCCGGCTCCCAAGCGCTCGTATAAGCATTGGTGAACACGAGCCGCTCGTTCTCGACGACTTCGAGATAGACGCCTCGATTCGGAAGATCGTTACCCTGGGGATCGCGCATCACGATCAGGTTTGCGCCGCCCGGCCGGACATCAAGCTCCGCAATCCTGGACATTCTCGGTGCGAATTTTCTGGTCGCTCGGACGCCAAAACGAATTCTAACGGCCCAATCGTATGGGCTTTACTTCGACCCTCCCACCATCGTGTAATAAATTGGTCCAATCGGTCGGGGCAGATACGGTTTGAAATTTTGGGAGCGCGGTTTCAATCGTAAGCGAAGTTACTGGCTGCCGATACATTAACTCTTTGTTCCAGTAGACTTCGAGAAACGGAGTGCTGCTCGCGACCGGAGAGCTGTCCGGAGGAAGAGCCACCTCCAGTTGGAAAGAGCCATCGCCTTGGGAAAACGTCGGAGCAGATCGACCGAACGAAGATGCAACCGACAAAACACATCCAGGCAGCGCCTCTCCTGAAGGATTAACAATCTTGCCGCTCAGCAGTAGTACTCGCGTCGAATCAGCCGCCAAGGTCGGAAATATCAGCAAAGCCGCTCCGACAATCGGGCCTACTCGTCGAATGCACCATCTCACATTTGCTCCCAGCAACTGCACCAAGATTCTCATTTTATCTGCAGCGGGGAATTGCTCCGGAACTACTCCCGCTCGGCCGAATTCCAGAATCACAGCGTTAACATTCTTTGGACACTTCTGCTCAAAGAAACCACCATCCATTATCTGCGCCATCCCGATCATTCCCTTAAAGATTACCGAGTATTCCTTTGCTTCCGGCTCTTCGAGCTGCCCTTTGATCGGCACTTCGGTCGGTATGTCGCTCGCCTTTTTAGCTTCATGCGTGGTTACTAGTCCCACCGCGCCGACGATGAGCGCGGTGACCAGATTAACGGCCATAAACGTATAAATCGCCCTGGTTATACCTTCTCGCGGCTTTCCCTCACGGCCCTGTTCCCGATAAATTAGAAAGAAGGCAAGAAGGGACAGCAGAAAGCACAGCCCTGCCAGTCCTAGTCGTAGAATCTCGAGGACATCGAGGTTTTTGAATACATCCAACATAGCCGATAGATCCTTTTTAGGGGTTCGACATAGTACCAAATTTTTTGCGCTTCTTCCATCGACATCTAGAATCGGAACCGCGCCGTCGAACGAGCGGCATTGGGTAATCTGCTTCTAGCGTTCAAGGAATAAATAGGGAAGGGAACGGGTACTTCATTGTGGAATCATCGCATGAAACTCAAGCAACAACCGGTTAAAACGGCGCGCCCTTCGGGGCCTGGTCGAATAGTCAGGCATCATTGTTTCGACCTATTTTCGAACCACATCAGATAGGCGCCGTTGCTAGCTGTAGTGCTGTCGTTCGCGTTTAGACAACGATTACGGCAACTGGGACAAAAATGGAGCCGTTGGTTCAGAGCTTACTGTTTAGTTAGTTCGAGCGCGCGGGTCACATAATAATTGTTTCGCTCATATCATATTATAGACGCGACCCTAATCAAACGAGCCCCAGCAGACCTCCCGTTCCGGCAGCGGTTTCTGAGTCGCTTCCATCTAAAGCGAGTCCTCCGGGAAAAGAGCGCACGAGCGTTAGAGGGAAGCAGGTGCGTAATCCCTGATTATCTCGTCACTCCTCTCCATCGTAGTACTCGAGATCTTCGGAGCGTATGTAACCCGTTTTGGGTGAGCGCACCAGCCATTTCCGGCTATCTGGATAATACGCGGATTCGCCGATTGGATTATCCGCGACAAGAATATAGAGGATGTCTTCTGCGTTGTTATTGATAATTTGATGTGGCTCGCCTGGTTCGAAAAGAAATGCATCGCCGGTTTCGATCGGGGTTATTCCATCCTGGTGTCGCGCGAGACCTCTTCCGGCAATCACATGATAGAACTCCCATTGGGCGCTGTGAGAATGATAGGGGCAATTCGCTTTGCCAGGAGGAACGCGGCAGATCTCCAGATCAAAGGGATGGCGCTTTTTGATGTCCGTCGAAAACGGGTCACGCCCGAGCGCCTGTGAAACGTGTTTGCCTGTCCCGCCGAATTTTCCTTTTAGCGAAGCCCAGGAACGCTCTTCGATATCTTTCGTATTAATCTTGCGCATGACCTGTGTTCCTCTTTCCGCGATGATGGCCTCGCGAGTTTCGAGTTGGACGAGCTGCAATGTTTTGTCGGTGATCTGCTAGAACCGTCCGTGTTTTAAACCAGCATTTCGAGAGTCAGCAGCCTAATATCTCGGGATGACGGACATTACCAGCTGGTTCGTTGCGCTCCTGGCCGGAGGCGCTCTGGTCGTGGTTCTCTTACTCTTTCAAAGCCGACTCATCTATTTTCCGCTACGCTACTCGACCGCTCAATTGCAGAAAGCAACATCGATCGGCACCCAAGAAATCACATTCCGAACATCTCAAGGAAACCAAACCGCTTTCTTCTGTCGAACCGAAGATTCGGACGCAGCCCCTAAGAGTCTCTGGCTGGTGTTCGGAGGCAACGGCGACCTGGCCTTAGGTTGGCTTGACTTGGTTTGCGCTTTTCCTTCGCCAAACACCGGTTTCTTGCTAGTCGATTATCCTGGCTACGGAATTTGTCAGGGGAAGCCAAATCCCCGAACGATTCTCGAAAACGCCGAAGGAGCACTGCAAACGCTGCTGGAGCGGAAGGGTTGGACCGCTGAAGCCGATGCTTTATGTCTCCTAGGACATTCGCTGGGAGGAGCGGTCGCCCTCCAATTCGCGGCCAGACATTCCGTACGCAAAATCGTTGTGGTTTCTACCTTCACCACCATGGACGAAATGGCTCGAAAACAGATTGGCATAACCTTGGGCCCACTTCTCCGGCACCGGTTCGACAACCTGACTTCCCTTGCCACGATTCTCTCACAGAACCGAGTACCGGAGATTTCAATTCTTCACGGCCAATCGGACGACATTGTCCCGCTGAGAATGGGTGCTGCCCTGGCACAACTGGATCCGAGTCGAATCAAATTTGCAGCTATCCCGGAAGCCGATCACAATAATATCATTCAGAAAGCTCTCCCGCTGATTCTGCAAACGATGGGATTGCGGGGGTGACGATCGCGGTTCGGCGATCCTGACGTAGGCATGAATGAAAAACGAATTCATCAGATTTTTCAGGTGAGTGTCCTCATCAAGGGCGCCGTTGCGGTGATTGAATGCGCTGCTGGCGTCGCCTTTGCGTTGGTCAGCACCAGCTCGATCAAAAACCTCGTCGATATGCTAACCCAAGAAGAATTGATCGAGAACCCGAAGGATTTCATCGCGACACATTTGCTCGCCGTAGCGCAGAATTTCTCAGTTGAGACCAAGAATTTCTATGCCTTTTATCTAGTTAGCCACGGCATTGTCAAACTGCTGCTTGTCATCGGTCTGCTCCGGAACCAACTCTGGTCGTATCCAGCATCCCTGATCATATTGGGACTCTTTATTGTCTATCAGCTTTACCGCTTCTCTTATACGCACGGAGCCGGGCTGATCGTCCTTACCGTGTTCGACATCCTTGTGATGGGCCTGATTTGGCATGAGTACCGGCTCATGCGGTACCATCAGCCGACGAAATAAAGCGTCTTCGGCTATCGGCTATCGGCTATCGGTTATGCGCTTCGCCCGCCATACGCTTCTGAATTCTGGCTTCTGAATTCTTGTTCCGGATCGAGAGAAATCAAATTGGCGGCTAAACTCGACCAATCCTCGGTCGATTATAATTACTAGAAACACCAGGGCCATGGAACGAGGGTGGGAGAACTTCAAGAATCCAATAGATGAACGCGCTGGTCAGCCTCGCGGCGTACGACGCCATCATGGAACCGGAAACATTTATCTGGATGCCGATTCTGCTGTTTGCGATCATTGCCGGAGCGGCTGGCTTCGGGTTTTGGCTAGGCCGCCGCTTTGCTAAACCGATATCAAAATTAACCGAGTGCGCAGAGGCCGTTGCCGACCGGCATTTCGATACTCGGCTAGTTGTCACTGCCCATAACGAAACCGGTGCACTGGGAGATCCGTCTATTCAGATGGCCGCTGCGCTGGAACAGAATCTCAACGCACTACAGCGCGAGGTCGCCCAGAGCGCCCGGGCTCAGGAGTTGCTTGCCAGCGCCAACAACGAACTGGAGCAACGTGTGGCGGAACGCACCGCGCAGTTGGTCGCGGAGATGGAAGAACGCAAACAAGCAGTGGAGGCGATGCGAGAGAGCGAGACACGGCTGAACGCATACTTTACCGCCTCTCCTAGCGGGATGGCAATGGTGGACCCGCAACTGCGGTATATGAAAGTCAACCAGCAACTGGCGGATATAACTGGGGTGCCGCTTCAGTCGCATATCGGTAGAACTATTCGCGAAACCGTGCCGCAGCTTGCCGACATCCTCGAGCCCCTTTATCAGGAGGTGTTCGCGACGGGTGAGCCCATTCTTAACTTCGAGCTGACTGGAGAGACGAACGCTAGTCCAGGCGAGCTGCGTGACTGGCAAATTTCTTACTTCCCCCTGATGGGCGAGGGAGGTAAGCCAAAGGCGGTTGGCTCGATTGTGAACGAAATCACCGAGTGGAAACGGACTGAGGTGGAGCTGCATTACGCCAAAACTGCCGCCGAGGCCGCGAACCAAGCGAAAAGCGAGTTTCTCGCGAACATGAGTCACGAGATCCGAACACCTATGAACGGCGTCATCGGCATGACCGAACTACTGCTCGGGACCCCGCTTACGAGTGAACAGCGTGACTTCGCCCAGACTATTCAGGTCAGTGCCGAGGCACTGCTCGCGGTCATCAACGACATCTTGGATTTCTCGAAAATCGAAGCAGGCAAGATGATCTTCGAGGAACTTGACTTCGATCTGCGCGAAGTGCTCGAGGGGACCCTTGGATTGTTGGCCGAGCGCGCCCAAACGAAGGGACTCGAACTTGCCGGCTTTATCGAGCCCGCCCTTCCAGCGCAGCTCCGAGGCGACGCTGGGCGGATCCGGCAGATCCTTACCAATCTCGTGGGCAACGCAATCAAATTTACTGCTGCCGACAACCCGCAAATTTGGAGGCACCGGTCTCGGCCTCGCGATCTCCAAACAGTTGGCTGAAAAAATGGGTGGCACCATCGGCGTGCTGAGCGTCCCGGGGAAGGGCTCGACCTTCTGGTTCACCGTGCGCTTGCAAAAACAGCCAGTGTCTCCGTCCGCTTTGGAGGGGAATCGCATATTCGTCAACGCGCGGGTGCTGATAGTCGATGATAACGCGACCAATGGCCGATTTCTCCACGAGCAGATTGTCGCCTGGAAAATGCGCAGTGGCACCGCCAACACCGGATCCGATGCGCTCGATTGCCTGCGCAGAGCGGCACAGGAAAGAGATCCCTACCCGCTGGCCATCATTGACCTGGATATGCCGAGCATGGACGGCTGGGCGCTGGCGCGGGAAATCAAGGCGGACCCCAAGATTGCCGGCACCCGGCTTATCTTGCTCGCAGGCCTCGGTCAGCAGATTAGTCCGGAGGAATTGCGTTCTGCGGACCTTACGGACTGTTGCTTCAAGCCTGTGCGGCAATCCAGGCTCTTCGACTGTCTGACCAGAGCTCTGCTCGAGTCGTCGGCTACACTGCAACCAGCGGCTGGATCTTCAGCTGCACCTCGCCCCCAGCCGCAAAAGGCACGGGTGCTCATCGCGGAAGACAACCCCATCAATCAAAAGGTCGCCTTGGTGCAGTTGGAACAACTCGGCTACGACGCGGAGGCCGTACCGAACGGGCACGCAGTCCTGGAGGCGCTTGATCGCACTCCATACGATATCATTTTGATGGATTGCCAAATGGCGGAAATGGACGGCTACGAAACCACTCGGCGTATCCGGACCCGCAGTGGCAACTTTCGCCAGCCGTATATCATCGCGATGACCGCTCACGCGATGTCGGGCGACAGCGAGAAGTGTCTGGCGGCTGGCATGAACGACTATCTCAGTAAGCCGGTACAGTTGGACGCGTTCGCGGCTGCCCTTGCCCGTGGTCTGTCAAAAAAAATTGAATCGACTCCGCTCAATTCCTTGAATCTTTAGACGCGATCCCGACGACACTTATGCGGTCCGCTTGTTTACCCTGCGAGCATGGGACGAGGAAGTCGGACGAAGAATGGTCATAAGAATCGAACCGTTTTTGCATTACAGGGCAAGACGAAAGCGAGTAATGCGACTGAAGATCTGGATTGCTTACCTCAGAGCTTTTGTTTAGTCGTTGAGGGTGCCGGTGCCTCCGAGCCGATGCCCGGACCATCATCGCTTTGGAAGCCCTGAGTTCGACTAGGCCTCAACACGACTCCTCTTTGTGCACTCCCTGCGTGATTGGATCTATAGCACCCCGACTTGGCTCAGCGGCACGATTATCGTCCTTGGAGCGGTAGCGATTAGCCTGCTTGCTCTGACCTGTTTCCATCGTTTCGTTCCGCCGGATATCCGGCGAGCTCACAACGATGTTGCTGGGTTTATCGTCGCTATTATAGGAGTGATTAACGCCGTCCTGTTGGCGTTCATTGCCGTGTCCGCCTGGGAGAATTTCAAGAAGGCCGAAGATGCCGCCGAATTGGAAGCCAACATGGTAGATAATCTCTACATCGACTCCGCCGGGCTCCCTCCCAAATTGGCTTTTACCGTGCGCCGGTATTTGCGGGATTATACTCGACTGGTCATTGACACAGAATGGCCCGCTCAACAAAGGGGGCACACGAATATCCGAGGATCGAAACCGCTCTTCGAGCTTAACCGGGCCATCGCGAGATATCATCCGTCAGAAAACATGGCACCGATCGATTCCGAGATCTTGCGCACCGCCAACGATCTCTACCGCGCGCGACGTGACCGGCTAGAAGCCGCAACCTCCAGAATTCCGACCGTGATGTGGGCGGTCACTCTGTTAGGCGGTGCAGTAACGGTCGCATTCAGTTTTATTTTCGGGGTACCTAAGCTCTGGCTCCACATGCTAATGACGGGACTTTTGGCGGCTTCGCTGGCGCTGGTCATCGTGTTGATCGTCGCATTTGATTGTCCATTTCGGGGGGACCTCAGCGTTTCTAATGAGGCTTATAGTCGCCTCTATGAGCGAGTGGTACCGGCGCTCACAATCGATTTGAACGACGTGCGGAATGTTGAACCGGACTACCGCGGAATTTCCGATTCGATGTTAGCGGATCGTATTTATACCACCTACTTCTCCGACCTGCCCCGCGCGACATTTGACCGCCTGCTCGTTTCAAACGCGGAGTAACACGGGAGTCCGTTATCTCGAGCCTGGACAGTGTTTTGGAGCGCGATCGCAGCTTGCGCCATCCAGTGCTGACTAATGGACCGCGGATCACTAGAACCGGCGCCGGCATCCCCGGCGATCCTTTGAACGTCTCGATCATCGGAAGCGAAAACGATCTCCTTTCGGCGTTGTTAGAAGCCGGATGGTATCCCGCCGATCCAATCACTTTGAAAAGCAGTTTGCGCATCGCTGGGAGCACAATTTTTCATCGTCCCTATACTGATGCGCCAGTCAGCAACCTTCTTCTCTTTGGCCGGAAGGAGGACCTCGCCTTTGAGAAACCTGTGAGTAATGATGCTCGTCAACGCCATCATGTGCGGTTTTGGCAGGTGCCGGCCAAGGATGAGTCCGGGCAGCTTTACTGGCTAGGCGCAATCACTTTTGACCGAACCGTGGGATTCAGTCATACGACCGGACAGATCACCCATCACATCGCACCAGATGTGGATACAGAGCGCGACGGCCTGATCGCTGATCTCCGGCGCTCCGGTCGGATTGCCAACATCGAATGGGAAGACAAATTCCAAGACCCTCCCGAAGGCCGGAACGGCGGTGGCGACCCCTGGAAAAGCGACGGTCGTCTGCCGGTGATCACGTTAAGCTCGGTAGTCCGTCCCCTGGCAATTCCAACGCCGTAAGATCGAGAAAGACCCAGACGCATTTTAAACCACACCGATAATTGGCTATCGGCTATGCGCTTCGCCCGCAATTGGCTATGCGCTTCGCCCGCGCCTGTTGGGCAATCAGGAAGGAAGCAAAGGCGATGAAAAAATTAAACCGAGGTATTTGGCTCGATCGCCAACCAGCATCCGTAAAGCGAGAAAGTTCATAGAACACATCTCGACAGTTCGCTCGCCGCTATGGTACCTTACGGTACCAAAAGCAAGCAGTTTTTGATGAAAACAAAACCAATTAAAACCGCCCGCAACCGACTCCAAAAACCGGGTTCGGAAAATCCGAAGCGCGCGCGTGTCCTGCAAGCCGCTTTTTCCGCCTTCCAGGAGTTTGGCTATGGCGGCGCCAGCACTCTGGAGATTGCCACCCGGGCCAAGGTGTCCAAGCGGGAACTCTATACGTTTTTTTCGAATAAACAGGCGATGCTGGCTGCTTGCATTGCGGAACGGACCAAGCGCATGCGTCTGCCCTTGGAGTCCCCTGCCACAATGGACCGCAAAGCGGTGGCGACTACGTTGACCGCGTTTGGGACGGCAATTCTGCGCGGGGTTTGCGATCCCAGTACACTCGCTATCTTCCGTCTGGCCATCGCCGAATCTGTCCCCGAGATAGCGCACACACTCGACGCCGCTGGCCGGCAAGCCAATCGCACCGCCCTTATTGCATTTCTAAGGAAGGCACAAGAACACGGCCACTTCGGCGCCGCCGACCCCGGAACGATGGCGACCTCCTTTTTCGCGTTGTTGTGGGGTGATCTGCTGGTTTGGCTGCTATTGCGGGTGACGGATCCACCAACAGCGAAGGAGATAGACCGGAGAGCCCGCGCAGCGACTGAGGTATTGCTGATGCTTTTTCCGGAACCGAGACGCCGAGTATTCAAGATTTAAGGCTGACCTCATTTTCGGCCCCAGGCGCCGCCGAGCATGGCCGCGGAGGTGATGACACCGAACGAGATTGCCCCGAGGGTGACGAGTTGAAACAGCATCTGGTTAGCGATTCCGGTACCATATGGTACCGGAAGCCGATGGCCAAGGAACCGCCGCTGCCCGCGGCCAACCGACCGAGTCGCAGCGGGGACCCGCCGGCTAAAATGGTACCTTGCGGTACCGACAAGCTATGGTACTATGGGGTACCAAACCAGCAATTTTGTGATGAAATCAAAGCCGTTGCCATCCGCTCCCCGCCCCAATCCAAAAAAAAGTTCGGAAAATCCGAATGTTGAAAACTTAGGTCTGCACCCCCTAGCGGCAAAAGCGCTTTCCCGAAAGGAGACTGAGAGCAAATGGCCAAACCTATACTAGTAACCGGCGCCGCCGGTGGAAGCCAGGGCTCAACCGGTAACCGAGTAGTTCAGTTACTCGTTCAGCGCGGCCTTCCCGTGCGCGCCTTGGTTCATCAGGTCGATGAGCGTTCTCAGCGTCTGCGAGAGCTTGGCGTCGAAGTCGTACCAGGCGATTTACTGGATCTCGATCTGGTCCGCCAGGCGATGCAAGATGTCGGGCGGGCTTATTTCACTTATCCGGTCGACGATGGCCTCCTGGAAGCGACCGCAATCTTCGCAATGGCTGCGCGCGAAGCAAGTACGGAAGTGGTGGTCAACATGTCGCAACTTCAGAACACCACTGTTGCCCCCAGCTTCCGTAACCTGCAGCATCGACTGGCCGATCAAATCTTCGATTGGGCGCAGGTTGGCGCTCTACACTTGAACGCGCCTCCCTTTTTTGAGAATGTCCGCGCGCTAATCGCGAAAACCGTTGCCGATCAGAACACGATCTTCCTACCGTGGGGTAATGGCGACGCCGTGATACCGCTGGTGGCTGCGGAGGACGTCGCCCGCGTGGCCACGGCTTTACTTATTGCTCCCGAAGTGCCTGATCGAAAACGTTATGATTTGGTTGGCGAGACCCCTACGGTGAATGAAATCGCTAGCATTCTAAGCGAAGTGCTCAAGCGGCCAATACGGTATGTTGATATCCCCGACGAACACTGGATACAAGCCGTCCGAGATCGCGTTAATCCGCACGCCCTAGAGCATCTCTCCAGCCTGTGGCGCTTTTTCCGGACCGCTGGAATCAGGAAAGGTGAGAATGGATTCAGGGTTAGTGAAGCGATTGAGCGTCTAACCGGAGCTGGTCCACAGACTTTGGAACAGTTCTTCCGGATAAATGTGGAGTCGTTTGACGGGATCCAGCGGAGCACGTGATCGAATGAGCCTGCACCTATAGAAGACGTGGCCCACTTAAAAGCCTACTTTCTGATTGATCCCTAGCCTGAACACACCAGACGGCGCTGTCGACGTTATCAGCGTTATCGACGTTATCGGCGTTGTCGGCGTTGTCGGCGCTGTCGGCGTTATCAGGGGACAGGCAAAAATTGCCTAGGGATGAGGCAAGTGTTTCCCTAATTCCAGTGGTCTGCCGGCCCGTGTTGTTCTTGGCCGGACCCACGTGATTTACCCAACTCGCTCAGATTGAAGAGGTAAGGGTCACCCTAGCGTCATCCGGTGAAACTTGGCATACGCAATGCTAACACTGAAACTATGACCACGAACACAACCATTGATGCTGACTCTTCTCGACGGTCGCTTTCGTTGACGGTTGCGCGTTGGTCGCAAGACCGAGCTCACACTACGAGATCGCTGATCAATAATATGCTTTGCCGGTTAGAGCTCTCCGCCTTTGAGGCTTCTGATTTGCACGCCACTCGCGAAGCTTTAGAGAAAGTTGAAGTCGAACTGAGTCTCCTGAATTAGTGTTGAGCGATTAAAAGATAAAGCGGTCGCTGCTAAAACGTTCAACAAGCTGAACGTTGAATGTTAGACGTGACCCCTATGAGACCCCTTCAACCTTTGCGCCTTTGCGTCTTTGCGTGAGATGATTCCGGCCGAGCAGGAGCTCAGCCCTACCGGGTAACGCGTCTTGGTGTGAGATTTATGCGCTTCGCGCGCCCTCAACGTAGTCCTCGTGCCATGACCGTAGCGGCGGAAGGGTGATCCCTCTATCATCGAATACGTGAACGAACCGGGGGTCGACCGAAAATCGAACCAGCGCTCCCGGCGGAAGGCTGCGAATTCCGCGGATCGAGGCCGTGACGTTCTCACCGGATTGCAGATTGGCGAAAACGATCGTCTCGGAGCCGAGCATCTCGGTAGCGATGACGCTTCCCGCAATCGCGCCGGTATCGGACAGTGCGAAATGTTCGGGCCGAATCCCCACGGTGCAATCCATGGAATTCCCGCTTCCGCCCACGGTGGCTTGGATAGCAGCTCGCGCGCCGTCGACGCATAGGCTCATTCCTTCTGCGGTTACGGTTCGTATCTTTGCTTTCAGCAGATTCATTTGTGGGGTGCCGAGAAAACAAGCAACAAACTGGTTACGCGGTCGGGCATAGAGTTCGATCGGGGTGCCTACCTGCTCGACGGCCCCTTCGCGCAGAACGACGATCGTATCGGCCATGGTCATGGCTTCAATCTGATCGTGGGTGACATACACCATGGTCGACTTCAGCCGGCGATGCAGGCTGACGATCTCGCTCCGCATCTTGACGCGCAACTCCGCGTCGAGATTGGACAGCGGCTCGTCGAAGAGGAAGGCGTCCGGCTCCTTGACGATCGCACGACCGATCGCTACGCGTTGACTCTGACCACCTGAGAGTTGAGAAGGCCGCCGCGCGAGAAGCTCGGAAATTCTTAGGATATCGGCGGCACGCCGGATCCGGGCGTCAATCTCGGGCTTTGGTATCTTCTGATTGACCAGACCAAAACGGAGATTCTCGTACACGCTCATATGCGGATAGAGGGCGTACGATTGGAACACCATCGCCATGCCTCGCGCCGACGGCAAGAGATGATCGCAACGTATGCCGCCGATATGTACCTCGCCGGAGGTCAGCTCTTCCAGCCCGGCAATCACCCGCAACAACGTCGATTTGCCGCAGCCGGAGGGTCCGACGAACACGGTGAAAGATCCGTCTTCGACCGTTAGATCGATACCGTGGATCACTTCGAGCGATTGGAAGCTCTTGTGGACGCCTTTGAGCTCAAGCTTGGCCATATGCGTCTACTCCCACAACCAGCCGATCACCGACCTTCAGCGTGTGCTGCTTTCCGAGTAGGATCAAGTCACCGATGCGCTCGGCCGCCTGACCTTCCACGGTGGCTGCGCCGGAGCGGCCAGGCAACCGAAGTCTCGACACCACCAGTCCGCCGCCCTTCACTGTCAGCGTCACGGTCGATCCTTTCAGTTCGACCACGCCCCAACCTCGCCCGGCTGACCAGAAATAGATGCCGTCGCCAGCACGGGCGGGTCTGAAGCCGATCTCCCCGCACCGTTGGTCGAACGAAAGGCCAGAGTAGGCATTGACCAGCGCATAGCTCGACAGCGCCCGGATGTAATAGCTGCCGCACTCCATATCGTTCCACGGGTTGCGCCGCGACCCGTCGTGACGAGCGCGCGCTGCTCGGACTACCGTGAGGCCCTCATCGACCAGGCCCCGCCGGATGAGGTGCGAAGCCATCATGTATTCCAGCCCAGTCCACACCTCCTCTGCATAGGGCGCCGGTAACGCCGGCTTGGTCGTCCCGTCAGGCAAGGTACAGTTGAGCAGGCCACTCTCGTCCTCATAAGCGTAAATGCGGCACGGATTGAAGTGATCACGAAGGCTCGGCCGGTAGTTTTCGTTGAACACGGTTTTCAGCGCGGTTCGCACGTTTTCCGGGGCGAGCAGGTCGCCAAGTCCGGCGATATCGGCGTGCCACTGGCCGAGGATCTGATCGGTGAGACAGCCCTCCCCGATCTGGTACTTGATCTCACCGCACTCCTCCGACCAGTACGCTTCCATGAACGGTTCACTGAGCACGCCGGCCTTGCGGCTCTGATCAAAAGGGGCGAGCACCGAACGATCGGACAGATCGAGCTTCTGGACGTAGTAGCGGCCGTTGAAAAGTTCACGATCGACATAGGCGCCGCCTTTTGCCGCCAGGTCGCGGCACTCTTTGGCGAAAGCCGGATCGATCATTGCGTCCGCCATGATCGAAGCGGCAACCAGGCGTACTCGATCGCGCGCCTGATGTTCGGCCAATACCGTTTCAGCCAGGCGTCGTCGCCGAGGTTCTTCCACTCGCGATATGCTTTGATGATCGCGCCGAAGTGTCCGTCGGCACACGGACCTATGATGTCGAAACCGGATCCGAGCGGGAGTCTCTGGCGGAAAGTCAGGCCGCCGCTCGGCAACTGGTTATAGGTGAACTCGGTTTCTCGAAGCGTCCGCTCAAGAGCCGGGAAAAGATCGGCCAGCGCCTGCTGATAGTTCCAGACGTGGGTACAGCTCCCTTCGCAAGAACCTTCGTGGATGTGCTGGCCCTCCCATCCCCAGATCTCACCGCCCTCCAGCCGGATGATTGTTGCCGAACGGAGGATGCCAAGTGTGCCGCTGACCGCGTGGATTATCTCCGGCGACAGCGACGAGCCGAAGAGCGAATCGCGAAAGTCAAAGGTCTGGGCTTCGAGCGTGTCCCAACGCTTGAAAGCGTCTGCCCCGCTCGCGGCCGAATCCGCCCATTGGGTCGCGTAGTAGTTCTTCCATGTCGGGGGCATGCCGGCAAAAGGCGGACTGCCGGGCTGATCGCGGTTGAACCAGTAGATGCTGCCGAACGGATAATTCCAGCTGATGGTAAAGCGCACCTGCCGCGTCTCGCCCGGCATGACGCGGACGCGCACCGCGAGCGTGCCGTGCTCGGGCTGCTGGAACATGTTCTTTACCGCGCGCGGTTTCTCATAACGGAGCTCGCGCAGGCGGCCGGCCCGCGCGAATTCTCTCCAGTAGCGAGCCAGGCTGTCGAACCACTGTCCACGGAAATGGTAGTCGACATGTTCGACATCGTCCCCGTCGGTAACAATTGCGAGGTCGCCCCGTTGTTCCCGACTTTCCGGGTCGGCCGAGGTGAAGTGGAGGATGCTGAGCCCGTTCTTCCGGGTGAAGGTGTGAATGCCGCTGTCGCAGCCGTAGTTGCCGAGGGTCGAGGCGAACGTGTAGTCGATCGCTGCGTCGGTATTGTTTTCGACCGAGAATGCGAAAAACGCGACCGGCATCGACGAGTCACGATCGTTATGCGGGATAAACGGGCTGAACGCCGTCATCCGGACCTGGCCCGGAAAGCTCGCATGATGGAACTCGAGCTCAGCGACCGGAAAGCGGCCGATGAACGAGACGTCGTCAAAGTGGGGAACTCCAGCCATCGAATCGCGATTGGCGCCGAAGCCAAATCCGTCGAACTTACGTGCACTGGGCGAACCGCTCGGGATCCCCTCATAGGGTCCGTTCAGCACGCGAGCGGCGAGCAGTCTGCCGTCCTGCTCTGCCTTGATCGCGAAATGGCTGTAGCCGTTAAACTGATGGATAGCAGGCCGGTTGCGGATGCTCCAGTCGATCAGCCGGCCGCTGCCGGTCAACGACACGCTGCCGGTGCCGATGCCGCCAAGTGGAAAGGAGACAAATTTGAGCCTTTCGCCGGTGTAAACGAAGCGGTTATCGATGGTTGTGGGATTCTCCAACATTCAGGCTAGTTCTTGATCCCGCTCATGGTGACGCCCTCGATCACTAACTTCTGGGCAAGGAGAAAGATCAGGATTACGGGCAGTACGGCCATGCTCATGGCGGCCATGACCACGGAAAGATTGCCGGAGGCGAGGTACCCGCGGAGGAGATCCATCGCGATTGGCAGTGTCATCGACTGTTGCGGCTCAAGCAGTACGCGTGCTTGGAAATAATAGTTCCAAGTCTGAGTAAAAGTGATGATTCCCAGCGCTGAGAGCGCCGGCCTCAACTGCGGCAACGAAATCCGATAGAATATCTTGAAATAACCGGCCCCATCCATCAATGCTGCTTCCTCCAGCGTCTTTGGTTGTGAGCGCATGAATTGACGGACAAGAAAGACACCAAAGCTCGACGTCAGGTACATGAGCACCAGACCGATCGGATGATTGAGTAGTCCGACCTTAGCGAAACCCAGATAGATTGGGATGATGGTTACCTGTGCGGGGAACATCAGCCCGATTAACAACACGAAAAAGATGCTATCCCGGCCGGGGAACTTCAGCCGCGCGAAGGCGAAAGCAGCAAGAGTGCAGGTGATGAGCTGCCCGAGGGTGACGAGGACGGCGACTTCGACGCTATTCCAATAGATCTGCAGGAAGGGTACGCTGGAATTGAGGACGGCCCAATAGTTCTTGAAGTCGAGAGTGGGCGGTAAGAAGCTTGGCGGCATCTTATATGCCTCTGCCGGCGGTCGGAACGACATGCTGAACAGCCAGGCGAAAGGCAGAAGCATGAGCACACCCAGCACCGCCATTACGGCGATGATTGTTCGGTCGATCCAACGCTGCCCGGCTTTAGTTTGCATGGCTCAATACCGGACCCATCGCCGCGAGGCGAGAAGCTGAATGGATGTGATGATCAGGATGACCAAGGTCATAATGACCGAGACGGAAGCGGCGTAGCCGATCTCGAAGTTGTCAAAGGCTTCTTCAACGATGTGGATCGACATGGAGCGCGTGGCGTCCCCCGGGCCGCCTCGGGTCAGGATGACGATCGATTCGTAGACCTGCAGCGCGCCGATCGAGGCATAAACGATGGCGAAGAAGACGACCGGCGAGATCCACGGCAAAACGATGCGGAAGAATCGGCGCCAATAGGAAGAGCCGTCCATGATCGCAGCGTCCATGATCGACTTCGGCACCCCCTGCAGAGCCGCGATGAAGAGGATCATGAAGAAGCCGGCATTCTTCCAAATGTCCATGATGATGATCGACATCATGGCCGTGTGGCTCGATGTCAGCCAGTGGACCGGAGTGAAGCCGAGCCTGATCAGGTAGTAGTTGATGACTCCGAGATCGTCGCCGTAGAAATAACCCCATACGATCGAGACGAAGGCGGCGGCTATGATCACCGGCAGGAAATAAGCGAGGCGGAACAGATAGAGGAGGAACGCGGGCATCGCGCGATTGAGAGCGAGCGCGAGGAGGAGTCCGACAATGACGTTTCCCGTCACCGCGAAGATCGCGAAGCACAGGGTGTTCCAAAAAATCTGAAGCGAGCGATCGCCGGTGAAGAAGCGCTGAAAATTCTCCAGTCCCACCCAGCGCGACCCGGCCATCGGATCGTAGTAAGTGAAGCTAAGCACGAAGGTCACGATCACTGGCGCCAGTACAAAAACGGCATAGAGCGCGAAGCATGGCAGTATGAAAAGGTAACCGGCACGCGTTTGCGCCTTCTCGAGGTCGGATTTAGTCCGCGTGACCGAAGCCTGCATTGTACTTGCGCTTAAACGGCAGGGATGCGGTCCTGCGCGTCCGATTGTTTCGGTAGGGACCGGCTCCTGCCGGTCCGCAAACGTCTCATTCCGTCTGGGTAATTTTATCCCGAAGGATTTCGGGGCTGCGGATATCTTCTCTGCGGATTTACGTCTCTACTTAGCCTGATGTTCGGCGAGGCGCTTGAATGACTCGTTCAATTCCCGATCGGTGCGCTTGACGCCGTCTGCGATCGAGATCTCACCCGACATCATTGCGATGTAGTTGCGGATAAAGATTTTTTCGACGTCCTGGAAATTTGCCGGCGATGGCACGGGTAACGTGTGCGGCAGAGTCTGATAGTAGAGCGCTGCACTCGGCGGGTAGGCGAGGAAGGTCGCGGTCTCGGCCGCCGATTTCCGTCCGGGCACGCCGCCGCCGCTTTCGCCTTCTTCCTTTTGCGTTTCGAAGCTAGTGAGTTCGCCGACCAGTTCTTTGGCCAGGTCTTGATATTTCGACGTCTTTGAGATCGCGTAACCGCCGAACCCGATGACCGTATAGTCACTTACTTTGGTCGGCGGAGTAGCGATATCCATGTCCAGCTTGGCCGCCATCGCGTTCTCAACGATCCAATGACCGCGCGAGATCATCGCGACCTGTGCAGCCATGAATTGGTTGTTCATCGCGTCTTTACCGGGAATCGGCGACACCTTGTCGACGTGGATCAGATCGTAGAGGAACTGCAGGGACTCAGACACCTTGGGATCAAGCATGTTGGACGCAGTCCAATCTGCGTTCAGAACCGACGTTCCGTTGGAGAAGAACCACGGCTGCACGAAAAAGAACTGATTCGGAACTTCGTAACCGAATTGGGTCACATTGCCTGCCCCATCGCGAACGGTCAGTTTCTTGGCGATCTCACGGAATTCATCCCAGGTCCAACCCGCCTTAGGGAAGTCGACACCGGCGTTCTTAAACAGCTCCCGGTTGTAGTTGATCATGATGTTGTTCCATCCGATCGGGATAAAGTACGTCTTGTCCTTGTACGATGCGTACTTGAAGAGGGCCGGATCAAAATCGGAATAGCTCGTATGGCCGGCAATGTAGTCGTCGAGTGGAATGAACAGGTTGCGAGTCTCGAAGGTTCTGAAGGTTTCGATTGCCGTCCCGTAAACATCATAGGCGTTGTTGGCGTTGAACTGCGAGAGAACATGGGTGACGTAATCGCCCCAGCCGTTTGTGATCGGGTCGATAGCAATCTCCACTTTTACGTTCGGATATTTCTGATTGAAGCGGGCAACGGCGTTGGTGACCGCTTTAAGCTGTGCGGCGCTGCCAAAGGCCATCAACCGTAAGTTAGCTGAAGTGTTAGATTCGGCGGCAAAGCCGGCGCTGGACGCCAGCAGGAGGCTGGCTGCCAGTAAGAAGGGGGTGGGTTTCACGATTAGTTTCTAGGGGCGAACCTATGAGACATCGTTCCCCAGCCGATGCCAGACGCCCAACTCTCAATGATGTCGCCCAGATACTAGGCCTTTCCCAGCAGACCGTGTCCCGGGTCATTAACAATCATCCCAGAGTCCTTCCGGAAACTCGCGAACGGGTGCTGCAGGCAATCGACGCGCTGGGGTACAAGCCGAACCAGGCGGCCAGATTTCTCGCTAATCGGCGTTCGACGTTGATCGGACTAGTGACCGATGATCCCGGAGTTTATGGACCGGCTCACGCCATTCTCAGTCTCGAACAGGAAGCGCGGTTACATGGTTATACTCTCATGATCTTTGGGCTGCGAAGCCTGACCATTGCCGACGCCAAGGCCGGAGCCGAACAGCTGATCGCGAGCTCAGCGGAAGGACTCATCGTCGATGTTCCGGTCGAAATCGATAAACGGGAGCTAGCGGCCGCCATGGGGAATATACCGTTTGTCACGCTCGACATCGACGGAGGCGACCTATTCCCGTCGTTTCGGGTGGATCATATTCGCGGTGCCAGGTTGGCCACCCGTCACTTGATTTCGCTCGGCCACACTCGGATTGCCGGACTCCTCGGCCACCAGCCGTATCGGAGCTCGAAGCTCAGACGAAAAGGATGGCTGGCCGAGCTCCAGGCGGCCGGACTTGAGCCCGGTCCGGCCCGGCACACTCCCTGGACACCGGACGGCGGTTACGATGCGACCAAAGAACTGATCAAAACCTCGGCCGGAAAATTTACTGCGATTTTCGCCGCGAACGACTTGATTGCGATGGGGGCTCTGCTGGCGTTGCATGAGGCCGGGATCGAGGTCCCGGCCGAAGTCTCGGTGGTCGGTTTTGACAATATGCCCGAGAGTCGTTTCTTTCAGCCACCGCTCACGACGGCAACCTCAGACTTCGACGTGATGGCCCGCGAAAGCCTCGACATCCTGTTCGCCCGAATCCGTGGGACCCCGGGCGCCGTTCTCCGCCGAGCGTTTCGCCCAGAGTTGATGATCCGCAAAAGTACTGCGTCGCCCCGAGCGAAGCGCATGACCGGCGAAGCGCATGACAAATGACAGATGGTGAGGAGGAAATAGCAGATTGCAAAACGTGATCCATCGAGATCGCCCGGATCGGAATCTTCGCGGGGCGAGACTGCTGCACGATTAGTCCACCCCACGGTTTGGTCATCAATTTGTCATTTGTGATGCGCTTCGCCTGGCACCCCAAGCGCCGTACTCCGCCGAGCGTTTCGCCCAGAGTTGATGATTTCGTACCTCTTTTCAGCGATAGAAGATAAAGGGGTAGCTGCTAAACGTTGAATGTTAAGCGGATGGATGAATTGTGTGCGGCGGCAGGGTTCAGACCCCGAATCGTCTTGGAATCGGAACGGTCCCAGGCAGTTCTGGCGATGGTGGCTGCTGAAAACGGCATCGGAATGTTCACCGAAACGATAACCCGGTTGATTGATCGCGGTGTGGTTTTCCTACCGCTGAACAACCGGAAAGCGGTGCTCCAGCACACTCTTGTGTGGCAGGTCGACAAAAGTTCTGAGGCGCTGCTCGCGTTTCAGAAGGTCCTACGGCGCCAAGCGGACCAAAAGCCCGCGACAAAAAATCAGGTGCGCTGAGTATCTGTTTAGCGCCAAGAGTTTGGGAGGTTCTCGAATCGGGCCGAGCCAACATCAGTTGGTTCGCCGATCATGGATTAACGGATGGGGGCCGAGCCAACATCAGTTGGTTCGCCGATCATGGATTAACGGATGGGGCTCGCGTTTTCGTTGCCAAGGGTTGAGTGTGATTTCCTTAACGCGATGTTGCGCAGGATTTAGCCTTGCTGACCAAGGTTCGCACTCTAATCCACGAGGAGATTTCGCTGCTATCGCGGCGCGGCATCGTTTTGGAGTGTACTGAAAACGACCATTTTCATGGACGCAATACCCACTTGAAATGGCTCTTCGCCGCTCCAAGAGCGTCGTTTTCTCACGCTCTTAACGTACGTAATATTCCTTTTCTTGAGGTGTCCCGACTATACGGCAACTTGGATTGCTTCCGGAAGGCTGACCATCCGCCGGCAATGATAAAAACCGTTGGACTCTGCTTTCCCGGCACAACGGTCCCGCCAAAGTAATAATCGCAATAGTGCTTCAGATCCGCGGTGCGTCTCAACAAGACATTTGGAACCTCATCGGGCGGAAGTCCAAACGCCTTGGCATCCACTACATGGAGTGTGTCTAATGCGGCGCCGAAGCGATCCACCCATGTCTTAACATGACGCGCCGTCAATAGCATTCTATGCGCGGTGCATTTCGAGCGAGATTTGACGCTGGACTTCCAGAATTACAGAATCCTTCAACAGGTGCGATCGCTCGCAAATGCCTTCCAAGCCAAGGTGACGTTTCTGAATGTCGTAGACAGACGAGAAGAAGAACAAACTCGACGCACTACAGATGCGAGATCGTTTTTCCGGAATAGGACCCTGCTTAGTACGATTACGCGAACAGTTTGGGGACGGTATGGAGTTCCTAGCCCAATGTGATCGTCTCTCAGCTAACGACACTCTCAAGCAAATGTGCCAACCTCTCGATGAGCCAATCAGGTGATGCTTCTGACAGAGACGTTATGCAGATGGCCTGCCGGAGAATCTGGACCCCGGCAATCACTGCAAGAATCAATCCTGCTCGCTCCTTCTTCTTCGGACCGGACAGTGCTCCCGAAAGAGAGACCTCGTAGTGTTTCTCGATCCTTTCACGCCAGATAAGCGCTGCACGGGGATTCGATGCTGATCGCAACAGGATAAGAAAGCCATCAAGTTGCTCCGATTTGGGCGATGTTTTCAATACCAGAGCAGTCGCGATCTTTTTGCAAATCTCGGAACGCTCTCGGCTTGGCCGAAGGGTCTGTTGCGTCAGTATCCCCGGACTTTCCATCGTGGATGCAATGACTTCTGAGAATAGATTTTCCTTAGAGCCAAAATAACGATTGACCAGGATGCCCGTTACACCGGCTCCTTTCGCTATTTCCCTTACACCCACACCGTCATAACCAAATTGGGCAAACGCAGTCCGCGCAGAGCGCAGAATTGCCTTCTTTGTTTCTATGGCATCCCGCCGCCGGTTCGGCTTGGTCGTCGTGTTTCCGGGTATGACTCTACTTGTCTTCATGTTTACAGTTGTATACTATCCAAACTGGGGCATGTATACAGACGTATACATAGACTCCAAGACGATATGGATTTGAAACTTACTGGAAAGCGAGCGCTCGTCACAGGAAGCAGCTCCGGGATTGGTGCAGAGATAGCAAGAATGCTCGCCGGAGAAGGGGCCACAGTTCTCGTTCATGGAAGGAATCAGGAGCGGGTCGATGCCGTCGTTGCTCAGATCAGAGCTGCGGGAGGTCACGCGGAAGCGATTCTGGGAGATTTGAACTCTTCAGAAGAAATCGCGACTGTCATCCAGGTTGTAGAACGGGTGTCCAACGGTATGGACATCCTGGTAAACAATGTTGGCGGTTCTGCGAGCGTGGCGCATCCCACATGGTTCGACGCTTCTCCAGAAGAGTGGGCGAAGAACTACGACCAAAACCTGATTCCAGCGGTCCGACTCATCCAGGCATTCGTTCCGGGCATGCGGGAACGTGGGTGGGGACGGGTGATTCAGATTTCGTCCCGCAATGCGATTTCTCCTCACGCTCAATTTGCCGGATATGGTGCAGCGAAGGCCGCGTTAAACAATCTCACTCTGAGTTTGTCGAAAGCATTAGCTGGCACAGGTGTCACTTCAAATGGCATCATGCCTGGGCTGATTTACACGCCGCAACTCGATTCCTGGTTTGCAGAGGTCGCACAAAAACAGGCAGGAAGCGACGACCCGAAGGCCGGACAGGAGTTCGTACTCAAGAACATCATCCATCAGACCGTTGACAGACTGGGTGAACCCCGAGATATTGCAGCGGCTGTCTGCTATCTCGCAAGTCCGCTCAGTGACTTCATGACAGGTACGACCTTCCGAATCGACGGTGGCTCCACTCCAACGGTTTGACCCTTCATCTGTCGCATTCGATTAGCGAAAGAGTTCATTATGAGCCGAGTCTGACGATGCCGTGCAGTATGCCCGCCTCGCCGAGGAAAAGCGGGAATCCGACGCCAAGGCATGGCACAGCATCAGCGTCTCAACCGACGTGGAGGATGTAAAAGGGTTACCCGATTTGAAGTTCTGAAATGGTGCTTGCGTGGCTGTGAGATCCGTGGCACGCCAGCATTCTATCTATAGATGTCACGCAATTCGCTTGTGGCGGGCAACTCTCTCGGATCTCAGAAAGGTGTGAACAACATGCTCACTAGCATCGCGCTGGTTACTGGCGCCAACAAAGGGCTCGGAAAAGAAGTAGCACGACAGTTAGCTCGACGAGGCTTCCGGGTCTACCTCGGAAGCCGAGACCAGGCTCGCGGAGAGCAGGCTGTCCGAGAATTGGCGGCGCCGGGATTAGAACTGATTCCTGTGCAACTAGACGTGACGAGCCATGAAAGCGTGGCTGCCTTAGCCGAGCATTTCTCGCGAGAACTGAAGCACGTAGACGTCTTGATCAACAACGCGGGAATTCTTGTGAGCCGTCCTGCTCTGGAGATCACTGTAGCTGAGATGAGGCAGACGTACGAAACGAACGTCTTCGGTCCTGTGCGCATGATCCAGGCGATGCTGCCCTTCTTGCAGGCCTCGCAACATCCGCGCATTGTCAACGTGGCGAGTACAACGGCGTCTCTCGCTCTGGCCAGCGACCCAAATTCCATGTTCAGCCGCGAAGACACAATTCTTGCTTATGCATCATCCAAGGCTGCGGTGTCGATGCTGACCATACAATACGCAAATGCGTTCAAGCGAACGGAGACTCATTCACGTATCAAGATCAACACAGCCACTCCCGGTTTCATTGCGACGGATCTGAACGGATTCAAGGGTACTCGGACCGTACAGGAGGGAGCCAGGATCGTGATCGAGCTTGCCACGCTCGAAGATGATGGCCCTACTGGAGGATTTTTCAACGACGCTGGCCCTCTGCCCTGGTAGAAATATGATTCCGCTTGAGGTGAATCGTGCTCAGACGAATCCTGGAACCACCCGTGGCGACTCTTGGAAGTCGTTGACTGACGCATTTGCTCATCGATTCCCTGATTGGGAACGGACAGGTCTGGACCGAAGAGTTGATCTTGGCGGGAGCGACGGGACTCGAACCCGCGGCCTCCTGCGTGACAGGCAGGCGTTCTAACCAGCTGAACTACGCCCCCGCATAAAACCGATTCCCAACCGTTATTCGTGCGTACAGCTCGCTTCGAAGAGAAGGGCGAAAATACCCCTCCAAGTGGGGTAGAACTCCACTCCGGAACGGGTATCTGACAGACTGAAGTCGCCCAAACTTATAGCTAACGGCGCCGCCGGATGCATGCAAGATTTCACCAGTGAGCCATCCGGAGGCATCGGAAGCGAGGAATACGGCAATG
>WNFI01353601.1_pt1 | contig 35001 bp, 38 predicted proteins | sample 5400471 | NCBI WGS metagenome assembly WNFI01 (sample SAMN13153348, study PRJNA577476) | soil metagenome | isolation source: 100 cm saprolite on Douglas fir-dominated hillslope | place: USA:California | collected 2013-09-17 | reverse complement strand
ATCCGGAAAATTTCCGACGCTGACCGAAGCTTACGAAGGCTTTCACAGCATGGTGTTCAGCGAGGAGTCCACCACCGCCGGCTTCCTGCTGCGCGCCCGCCGCGAAGGGCTGCGCGACTTCGGCGCGGCCATGAGTCCCATGAACGCCTTTCAGATCCTGCAGGGCGTGGAAACGCTCGGCCTGCGCATGCAGAAACATATCGACAACACGCGCAGGGTCGTCGGCTTCCTGGCCGAACACGAAGCCATCGCATCGGTGGCCTATCCCGAACTCGCGTCGCATCCGGACCATGAACTGGCGAAGAAGATCCTGCCTCGCGGCTGTGGGGCCGTTTTCACTTTCAGCCTGAAAGGCGGCCGGGCCGCCGGACGCCGCTTCATCGAGGCGCTGAAGGTATTTTCGCATCTGGCGAATGTCGGCGACGCAAAGTCGCTGGTCATCCATCCGGCGACGACCACGCATTACCGCATGGACGAGGCCGCGCTGTGCGCCGCGGGGATCACCGAAGGCACCGTGCGACTGTCGATCGGTCTCGAAGATCCGGACGACCTGATCGAGGATTTGAGCCGGGCGCTCCACGCTTCGCAAAAAGCATAGATTCTTAGCCACAGAGGACACAATGCGGAACAAGTTCTTCCCGGTGGCAGAACAAGTAGCGCTCCTCGCGGCGCTACTGGCGCCGGCTGGTTGCAAGCAGGAACAGGCCCCCGGCGTTTACGTCGAAATCTCCCTGAAGAACGATACGGACATCGACAAGTACGTCGTATTTAATCCGAATATCAGGACGATTGAGGAATGTGAAGCCTCCTTCGCAGCATCCTTGCCTGGCGTCATGGCCAACCTGCCCCAGGCCATCCCGAAGAACTCGACGGCGACCGGGTGGAAGTGTTTCCTTAAGGATCCGACGAAGAAAAAATGATGTAGATATGAATTCGCGGATGATCCGCACAAAATAAATAAAACAAATTCCAGAGGAGAAGACCCATGAGACAGCAATGCATGGCGGCCCTTGCTTTCGCCGTTACGACACTTTTCCCGAGCGCGCCGCTGCAGGCGCAAAGCCTTGCGCCAGCATCACCGGAATCGGTGGGCATGTCCGCACAAAAGCTCGCCCACATCAAGGAGGCCTTCGCGCAGGAGGTCGACAAAAGCACCCTGCCCGGCGTGGTCGTGATGGTGGCCCGCAGGGGCAAGCTGGTTTATTCGGAGGCGGTCGGTTTCCGGAACAAGGAAGCCGGCAAAGCGCTGTCGAAAGATGCGATCTTCCGCATTTATTCCATGACCAAGCCGCTGGTGTCGGTGGCGGCGATGATGCTGGTCGAGGACGGCAAGATGCAGCTCAACGACGCGGTGTCGAAATTCATTCCCGCGGTGAAGGGCCTGCAGGTCAGTTCGGCGAAGGCGGACGCAGAATTCGCCAAAATCACCTACACGTCGGTTCCGTCCGATCGGGAAATGACGGTGCAGGATCTGCTGCGCCATACATCGGGGCTCGCTTACGCCAACCTCACCCTGAATTCGCCGGTCAGGGAAGCCTATGCAAAAGACGGCATCGACGACGATCCCCGTGGCTTGACGCCGGCCCAGGAAATAGAAAGTTTTTCGAAGTCGCCGCTCGCGCACCAGCCGGGCACGGTCTGGGAATACAGCCTGTCCACCGACATGCTGGGGCGCGTGATCGAAGCGGTATCGGGCAAGCGGCTGGCAGATTTCATGGAAGAGCGCCTGTTCCGGCCGCTTGCAATGAAGGACACCGGGTTCTGGGTATCGCAGGAGAAAATGTCCCGCCTCGCCGAGGCCCTGCCCATCGACGCTTCGAGCGGCAAGCCGATCAAGCTCTGGGACGTGTCCGCGGTTCCCAACAACGATTCGGGCGGCGGCGGCGGGGTATCGACCGCGGCCGATTACCTGCGTTTCGCGCAAATGATGGCGAACGGCGGCCAACTCGACGGCAAACGCTACCTGAGCCGGACCACAGTCGAATTGATGACTTCCGATCATCTGGGCACGCGCATCCAGGCACTCTCGCCGATGACGCCCGGAGAAATTCTTCTGAGCACGCCGGGCTATACGTTCGGACTCGGTTTTGCCGTGCGCCAGGCAGCGGGTGTGGCCGGCGTGTCCGGTTCGGCCGGGGAATTCATGTGGGGCGGTTTCGCCGGAACCTATTTCTGGGTGGACCCGAAAGAACAACTTGTGGGCGTCTACATGACCCAGGCGCCCAGCCCGATCCGCGCCTACTACCGGAAGCTGTTCAAGCAGCTCGTTTACTCTGCAATCACCGACTAGCCCCTCTCCCCAGCCCTCTCCCGCCAGGGGGAGAGGGAGCTCTAAAGCCAGAGGATGGCTTACGCTTTGTTTTCGTTTCTGACGTTACTCCCTCTCCCATGGCGGGAGAGGGCCGGGGAGAGGGGGGCCTCCAACGCCGTTCCCTCGTCCAGTCCCAGCATCAGGTTCATGTTCTGGACCGCGTTGCCGGAAGCGCCTTTGCCGAGATTGTCCAGCCGCGACACGAGCACGATGTGCTCGTCGTTGCCGAAAACGAAGATTTCGTTGCGGTTGGTGTCGTTGCACCCGAGCGGGTCGAAAAAGCCATCGTCCAGGTTGGCGTCGTCATTAAAAGGCATGACTGCCACGAAACGCTCGCCGGCGTAATAGCCGGCCAGCAGGTCGTGCATGTCCCTCAACGACAGCTTCTTCGCGAGCAGCCGGCGCGCAAGCGGAACCACGACCGCCATACCCTTGTAGAAGTCACCCACGACCGGATTGAACGCCGGCGCGAAGTCGAGTCCGCCGTATTTCTGCATTTCAGCAAGGTGTTTGTGGTGCATGCCCAGCGCGTAGTGGCGCGGGGCGCCGAGCGGAAAGCGCGCGCGTCCCGGCGCCTCATAGGCGGCGATCATTTTCTTGCCGCCGCCGCTGTAACCCGTGATCGAATGGCAGGTCACCGGATAGTCCTTCGGCACAATTCCGGCCGCGACCAGCGGATGCATGAGCAGGATGAACCCGGCCGCATGGCAACCGACATTGGCCACACGACGCGCACTGCGAATCATCGTGCGCTGCGCCCTGTTCAATTCCGGCAGGCCGTACGCCCACGCAGGATCGGTGCGATGTGCGGTGCTCGCGTCGATCAGCCGCGTGCGCCCGCCCGTCACCAGGGCTGCGGACTCCTTCGCGGCGGCATCGGGCAGGCACAGGAAAGCGATGTCGGCCTGGTTCAGGAGCCGCCGGCGTTCCGAGGTGTCTTTGCGACTGGTGGGGTCGATCTCGATCAGCGAGACGCCGCCGTGACCGATCAACCGGTCACGAATTTGGAGTCCCGTCGTGCCTTCCTGTCCATCGACAAAAACCGTGTGCATCGTGTCCCCTGCGCAGAATGCGGGCCTGATGCCTATGGTACGACGGGAGAACGGCGTCTGAGAACAGGCTGGTGACTTTGCAGCGCATAATTTTTTCGCCATCGACCCGGGACGGGTTCTTCCCCCCCACGGCCGCCTCCTTGACCCTCCGCCGGGCCGACGTTAGGCTCGCCTGTATCCCGAATATTCGCCGCCTGAACCACCCGGCGGCGACTTGTGTCCAACCAGGAACCTTGCAAACCCGACTGACAGACCATGATCCGCGTCCGCATCGATAATGAGTTGCACTACAGCGTCCAGCAACCGAGCGATTTCGTCTTCAACATCGAGGTGGCAAAAAATCAGTATCAAACGATCATCGAAGAGTCCCTGTCTTTCGATCCGCCGCTGCCCTTCGAGCAATTCACCGATCCGCTGCTGGAAAACCGTTTCCTGCGCATCCGCGCGAATCCGGGTACGCTGAAGGTGACCTACCGCGCCACGGTCGCCCTCGACTACGTGGTAAACGATCCAGCAGTCATTCGCGAGTCGCCGATCGCCGAACTGCCGATGGAAACCATCCCCTTCATCTTTCCGAGCCGTTATTGCCAGTCGGATTTGCTGATGCGCATGGCGCAGCGCGAATTCGGCAGCCTTGCGCCGGGCTACTCCCGGGTCGAAGCGATCTGCGGATGGATCCGCGAACACATCCAATACCAGATTGGCAGTTCGAATCCCAACACTTCGGCTGCCGACGTCCTGGTCCAGCGCGCCGGCGTCTGCCGGGATTTCGCACACCTCGCCATCGCCTTTTGCCGCGCGCTCAACATCCCGGCGCGATTCATCGCCAGCTATTCCAATTTCCCGGATCCGCCGCCCGATTTCCACGCGGTATTCGAGGCTTTCCTCGGCGGGCGCTGGTATCTGTTCGATCCGACCGCGCTGGCGCCACGCAATCAGGTGACCCGCATCGGCACCGGCCGCGATGCAACCGATGTGGCCTTCGCCACTATTTTCGGGACGGCCCAAATGACGCAGATGAGCCCGAAAGTCAAAGTCCTCGAACAAAACGTCGAGGACGTCGCGGTGGCGATCGCAACGAGTTGAGACCTGCTGCGCGACGGTGCGGACTTTGCTGCTTCAGGACTTGAATACGTCCACCGCGATGACCAGGACCGGCTTGTCGCCCTTGTTCTCGGCCCAGTGATTCGTGTTGTGATCCTCGGTCCAGGATTCGCCCTGCGGATGCTCGCACACGTCGCCGTTTTCCAGGTGCTCGATGAGCGTGCCCTGCAATGCGTAAGCCACGGCGGGGCGTCCGTTGTGGCTGTGCAGGGCGACCAATCCGCCCGGTTCGATCGTGATGACGCGCATGCGCAATTGCCGGCCCGCTACGCTGTCGATCTCGTTGGCGAGGTCGAGGAAGGTCGGCGCACCGACTTTGACGCCCTTGTTTTCCGTCGGCGGCGAATTCTGGCCGACGGCGATACCCACTGCGAATGCCAGGGCCATTCCCGATACCGCCGCGATTGCAACGCGCTTCTGAATCATGATGCGTTCCTCCATGGTGGACTGATTGCGGCGCGCCGGTTTGCAGTCGTCGGCGCGTTCGTCGACAGCCCCGAGCACCCATGTGCATCAAGGTTGCGCGCGGCCGGCATGAGTGTATATCCTTGCGCAGCCTTCCGCAGCAGCGGATCCGCCCTGCCGAGAACGAATCTGCAATGCATCTGACGGTCGACAACAGGAAAATTTATGCCTACACGGCAAATCGCGCTTTCGACGCGAACCGGCCGACGGTGGTTTTCATCCACGGCGCCGCCAACGACCACAGCGTGTGGGCGCTGCAAAGCCGCTATTACGCTTATCACGGCTGGAATTCATTCGCCCTGGATCTGCCCGGTCACGGCAAATCGGCGGGCGCGCCCTGCGCCTCGATCGGCGCAGCGGCTGACTGGGTGATCCGATTTCTTGACGCCGCCGGTGCGCAAACGGCCGCCCTGGTCGGTCACAGCATGGGTTCGCTTATTGCGCTGGAAACCGCCGCACGCCATCCGGAACGCCTACGGAAACTGGTGATGATCGGAACGTCGGTACCCATCCAGGTCTCGGAATCGTTGCTGAATGCGTCGAAGGCAAACGATCACCTTGCCTACGAAATGATCAATGCCTATGCGCACAGCAACGCGGCGCAGATCGGCGGCAACCGGGTTCCCGGCATGTGGATGATGGGATCGTCGATGCGACTGATGGAACGCTCCGGCGACGGGGTATTGCATGCCGATTTCAGCGCGTGCAACGACTACGTCGCGGGCCTGCAGAGCGCGCAGGACGTGAAATGCCCCGTGCTGATGATTCTCGGCAAGCGCGACCTGATGACGCCGATGAAAATTGCCGGGGACCTGATTTCGAAGTTGCCGGATGTGCGGGTCGTTGCCCACGAGGGAACCGGACATGCGCTGATGGCGGAAAAACCCGATGAGGTACTCGACAACCTGATCGCATTTTTATCCTGAACACCCCATGACCAGCCCTTATCCGATCATCCTGCACCACTTCGAGAAATCACCGTTTTCGGAAAAAGTGCGCGTCGTCTTCGGTCTGAAGGGCATTGCCTGGACCTCGGTGCTGATCCCGCGGATCATGCCGCGGCCCGACCTGATGCCAATGACCGGCGGCTACCGCCGCACGCCGACCATGCAGATCGGCGCCGACGTCTACTGCGACACGCAGGTCATCATCCGGGAACTCGAGCGCCGGTTTGCGCTCCCGAGCCTGTTTCCTGAGGGCAACGCCGGCCTTGCCTGGGGCCTGGGAATGTGGACCGACCGCGCCTTCTTCCAGAACACCGTAAGCCTGGTTTTCGGCTCGCTCGCCGACCAGGTTCCGAAGGAGTTTCGCGAGGACCGCGAACAACTGCGCGGACAGAAATTCGACGTGGACGCGATGAAAGCAGCGATCCCGCAGATGCGCGACCAGTTGCGCGCGCACGTGGACTGGATCGAGGCGCAGCTCGGCGACGCTCGCCCCTGGTTGCTGGGAAAACAGCCGGGCCTGGCGGACGTCAACGCCTACATGAATATCTGGTACGTGCGCGGCAATCTGCCGGACGCGGCGAAATTATTCGAGCGCTTCCCGAGAATGCTGGCATGGGAGCAACGGATTAAGGCGATCGGCCATGGTTCGCGCGAACGCGAAATGACCTCCGCCGAAGCGCTGGAGATTGCGCGCAATGCCGCGCCCCTCACCCCCACGGACGCGGATGCCGGCGACTTGAACGGACGCAAGTCCGGAGACCGTGTGCGCGTCATCCCGGACGACTACGGCAAAATTCCGGTGGAAGGGACGATCGTTTCTCTGTCGGCCCAACATATCGCCATCCGGCGCAACGACGAGCGGCTGATCGAGGTTGAGCGTCTTGACCACGCCGTCGACGACCAGCATCGAATAGCGCTGCGAGCGCACCCCCATACCGCGCGCGGTCAGGTCGAATTCCAGGCCGAGCGCCTTGGAATACTGTCCGCTGCCGTCCGCCATCATGCGCACTTTGCCTTTGGTACGCTGGTCCTTGCCCCACGCACCCATCACGAATGCGTCATTAACCGACAGGCACCAGATCTCATCGACCTTCTTCTTGCGGAATTCGTCGGCCGTCTGGACGAAACCGGGAAGATGCTTGCCCGAACACGTGGGCGTGAACGCCCCGGGCAGTCCCAATATCGCAATGCGCTTGCCGCGCACCAGTTCTTCGACCTTGAACGCATTCGGGCCGACGGTGCAGCCCGGCGTTTCATCCTCGATGAATTCCCACAGCGTGCCGGCGGGAAGTTTGTCGCCTACCTTGATGGTCATTTGTAGCGCCTCCATGAAATGTTCCCTAAAGAAGGTCACAATTGTACCTGCGACACCAATCCGGTTGAATCGGATTAAAACTGTGTCCGGCACTACAATGGCCCAACCAACCGAGTTTGTGCGGTATGTCTGCGAGCGCCTGACCCCTCTCGGGGCGGTAAGCGCGCGGCTCATGTTCGGCGGCTGGGGGCTATATGTCGACAATCAGTTCTGCGCGATCGTTCATCGCGATATCCTGTATCTGAGGGTGGACGATATGACTCGCCCGGATTTCGAAGCCAGGGGCTGCGGGCCCTTCAGGCCGTTTGCCGATAAAGCGCCGATCCTGTCGTACCATGAAGCGCCGGCCGAGATCCTGGAGGACGCGGCGGAAATGCTGGTCTGGGGCCATAAGGCACTCGATGCTGCACTGCGCGGTCGCAACACAAAGCAGCTAAAGCCGCGCAAACAGCCGCAGCACATCTGAATAGACCCGTGAATAAAACATTCACCAAGGAAACCGCCCAGGACGACGACGATCAGGACGCGGGTGCGCCCCCTGTACCGGCGGGCTTGAAGAACTACATTACCCCCGCGGGATTCAAGCGGCTCAAGGACGAGGCGCTGCATCTGCTCGACAAGGAACGTCCGGAACTCGTCAAAGTCATTCAGTGGGCGGCCTCCAACGGCGACCGCTCGGAAAATGCCGACTATATCTACGGCAAGCGCCGCCTGCGGGAAATCGATCGCCGGATCCGCTTCCTGACCAAACGCCTCGGCGCCGCTGTGGTGGTGGATCCCGCCGCGCGCGAGGACACTGACCAGGTCTTCTTCGGCGCGACGGTGACGCTGCTGCACGAGAGCGGAGAGGAAAGGATTTACAGCATCGTCGGCATCGACGAAACCGACCTGTCGCGCGGCCGAATTTCCTGGATTTCGCCGCTCGCAAAGGCGCTGATCAAAGCCCACAAAGGCGACACGGTGACGGTCAGGACGCCCGGCGGCGACGAATCTCTCGAGATCGTGGCTGTGGAATACAAATCCATTGATTGAAGGATTAACACGCTTACCGCAGAGGACGCGGAGGACACAGAGGAAAGACAAGAGAGAAGACAGGCTGGAGTTAGGCATTCGTTGGCATATGCTCCTGCACGTACAACAGTAGCGAAGCGGTTCGGATCACCCTAATTTCAACCGCAGATTTCCTATTAATCGCTCTTCCTCCGCGTCCTCTGCGGTTGGTGCGTCTTTAGATGCCTATTTCCAGCCCTTATCGAGCATGGCGACGAGCGGCCCGAGCTTCGGCGGGCTTGCTTCCAGCGTGACGTGCACGCCCGCCGCGGCGAGCGCATCGCTGCAAACCGGACCGATCGAGGCGACCAATACCGAATTCAAATTGCGGCGCAGCTGATCCGCACCTGCGCGCTGTTCGGCGACGGTGAACAGATTGCGCACCTGGGAAGCACTCGTGAACACCGCCGCATCGATCTCGCCGCGCGCAAGCGCGTCGAGCAACCGGAGCAGCGGGCCAATGTCCTCCGGCAACGCCCACCGGTAAGTGGGCACCTCGATCACAGTCGCGCCGCGCGCCTCCAGCCCCTCTTCGAGTCCAAGATTGGTTTCTCCATAGCGCTGCACCAGTACACGCGCGCCGGATAATTCCACGCCGCGGATCGCAGCCAGCACTTCGACCGTCGTATAAGGTTCTTCGGCGCTGATATCGATGCGGATATTGCGCCCGCGCAGCACTGCGGTCGGCTTGGGACCGCGTACCGCGACGATGCTTTGCGCAAGCAGCGCCAGAAGGTTCGGCGCGAGGCCGAGTTTTTCGGCCGCCTCGAACAGCGCGCGGGACCCGACGCCGGTCTGGAAAATCGCCAGCTTGAACGGGCGTGCCCTCCACTCTTCGATCAATCGCCGGATTGCTTCGGCATCGAGGTCAGGTTGCTCGGCCAGGGCAGGTGCGTGCAAGGGGATCGCGCCCTGCTTTGCCAGCAGGTCCACGAGGTGTTCGCCGAAACGGCTCTCAAGAACGGCAATTCTCTTGTTGTTCATGTTCCCCATTCTACGAAGACATCGGACCGGTGGCGAGATTGTCCAGGTCCCGGGGTCGGCACCGTGCGCGCGTTTGCATGGATGGCCGGTTAGCGCAAGAACATCCAAACAAACCGCACGGATGTTCTACCGGATCGCCCGGCAAGCAAGATCGGACTAAAAGTCGGCAACCGATTGCAATAAACATTTAACCGGTAGCCGGATCATTCGTCCCACGGATCAGGCAGTTTCAGGCAATCGATTGTTCGCCCGGTCGGATCAATTTCCGTAGCAAAACGTGTCTATCAGGAGGAAATCATGAAAACAGTTTCGAAACTGATGTTGGCGGGTGCGGTCGCTTCAATGTTTGTCGCCGGTGGTGCGCTTGCCGATGGCGCGAAAATCACGACCCGCAGCCCGGAAGCCGCGCAGGCCGATCTGGTCCGCGACTGGAATTTCACCGGCGGCGGAACCCCGGTTCCGGTGCGCGAACGCACCAAGTCCGAAATGCAGGCCGACCTCGTACGCGACTGGAATGGTCCGTCCAAGGCCACAATTGCCGCGGAAGACAAGCACATCCCGCAAACCCGCACTGCCCAGCAAGCTTACGACGACCTGGTTCGCAACTGGAACTGAAATCTTTTTGCCTCATATGAAACGGGCGGCCTCTCGGTCGCCCGTTTCCTTTTGAATTTCATCCCCGCCTAGCGACGCACAGTCGCGGCGGTCTGGCCGAACAGGATACTGCGCGATTTCTCGTCGATGGTGGGTTTGGTATTGACGGCCTTGCCCTTCTCGTAGGCGCGCTCCACGGCCGGCCGCGCGCGGATCACCTCGAACCAGCGTTTCAGGTTCGGAAAATCATCGAGATTCTGCTTCTGGCGCTCATGAGGGACGATCCAGGGATAGGCGGCCATGTCGGCGATCGAATAATCGCCGGCCACGAAATCCCGGTCGGCGAGGCGCTTGTCCAGCACCGCATACAGCCGCGACGTTTCGTTGACGTAACGGTCGATCGCGTAGGCAAGTTTCTCCGGGGCATACTGGGAGAAATGATGGTTCTGGCCGGCCATCGGTCCAAGGCCGCCCATCTGCCAGAACAGCCATTGCAGCACTTCGACCCAGGCGCGCGTGTCCCGCGCCAGGAAACGTCCGGTTTTCGCAGCCAGGTACACCAGAACCGCCCCGGATTCGAACACCGATATGGGATCGCGTCCGTCCCCCGGTTCGGTATCGACTATCGCGGGCATGCGGTTGTTGGGCGAAATCTTCAGGAAATCCGGCTGGAATTGTTCGCCCGCGCCGATGTTGACCGGCACAATGCGATAAGGGGTACCAGCTTCTTCCAGAAAAATCGTAATCTTGTGCCCGTTCGGGGTGGGCCAGTAGTAGAGATCTATCATGGATAAGGCACTGAACAGTGGGTCGTGGCTGGGATTCGGCAAAAATACAAACCCGGATGCTGCGGGTACCTTATCGGCTGCGCAAGTTCGCACGACGAATAGCAGTTATTCGGTTGGGGAACAATGCCCGAATTGCGAATCGCGTAGTCCATTTTCCGGGTTCGATATACTCGCCATAAAATCGTTGAACCGGATATTACACAATGAACAGACATTTCGATCTCCTTTCCATTGGCGGTGGCAGCGGCGGCGTTGCGGTGTCCAATCGCGCGGCGAGCTATGGCGCGAAATGCGCCCTGATCGAGGCCGGCCGGCTCGGCGGCACCTGCGTGAACGTCGGCTGCGTGCCGAAGAAGGTCATGTGGAGCGGCGCGAGTCTCGCCCATTCCATCGAGGATGCGGTCGACTACGGGTTCACCGTTCCCGCCCATTCCTTCGACTGGACCGTACTGCGGCGCCAGCGCGATCAGCATGTTCTCGACCTCAATGGCCACTACGAACGCAATCTGCGCAAGAACGGTGTGGAGATCGTTCGCGGCACCGCGCGCTTTGTCGGGCCGAAGACCGTGAAGGTGGGCGCCGATACTTTCACCGCCGAGCACATCGTGATCGCGGTGGGCGGACGGCCGGTGGTACCGGAACTGCCCGGTGCCGGGTTCGGCATCACGTCGGACGGATTTTTCGAACTGGCCCAACAGCCGAAAAACGTTGCGATCGTAGGGGGCGGATATATTTCGGTCGAGTTCGCCGGCCTGCTGCGCGCCCTCGGCAGCAAGGTGACGATGATGCTGCGCCGCGCGCACTTCTTGAACGATTTCGACGCCATGCTGCGCGATGAGTTGACGGCGCAGATGCAGGCCGACGGAGTGCGCATGATCGTACAGACAAAAATCGCCAGGGTCGAAAAAGGCGCCGGCGGCCTTCGTATCAGTTTCGAGAACGGCGAATTCGTCGAGGGGCTCGATGGACTGATCTGGGCGGTCGGGCGGCGCACCAACACCGATCGCCTGGATCTGCGCGCCACCGGCGTGACGGTCGACGCCGCCGGCGATGTTCCGACCGACGCCTACCAGTCGACCAACATTCCGGGCATCTACGCCATCGGCGACGTGACCGGCCGCCTCGATCTGACGCCGGTCGCCATCGCCGCCGGCCGGCGCCTCGCCGACCGCGTTTTCGGCGGCATGAAGGATCGCAAGCTCAGCTACGAAAACATCGCGACGGTGCTCTTCACCCATCCACCGATCGGCACGATCGGCCTGACCGAAGAGGCGGCGGTAAAAACTTATGGCGCGAAGGAGCTCAAGGTTTACGAAACGCGCTTTACGCCGATGGTTCATGCGTTTACGCGGCGCAAGGTCATGTGTTCGATGAAACTGGTGGTCGCCGGCGAAACGGAAAAAATCGTCGGTTGCCACATCATCGGCCCCGGCGCCGATGAACTCATGCAGGGCTTCGCGGTCGCCGTGCATATGGGCGCGACCAAGCGCGACTTCGACGATACCGTCGCCATTCATCCGACGGTCGCGGAAGAACTCGTGACGATGCGCGGCAGCCGGCCGGCGGTCGCGTAGGAAACAGGAAAGAGGAAAACGCTTTGGTCACTTCGTTCTTCCCTATTCCCTGTTCCCTATAATTCATTCCCTCGCGCCCAGGTCGCTGCCGGGCGCTCGGTTCGTGGTACCTTCACAGCTCGCAAAACTTCGATCCTGGGAGGACAAACAACATGAGCGTCAAACGCCTGCACGTCGGTCCGCGGCTTTCGCAAGTCGCGATTCACGGGGATACCGTCTACACCGCGGGGATCGTCGCCGACGACACCAAGGTGGATGTGGCCGGCCAGACCGGCCAGATCCTCGACAAGATTGACCAGTATCTCAAGGAAGCCGGCACGGACAAGACGAAAATCGTTTCGACCACCATCTGGCTCGCCGACATCAAGGACTTTGCCGAGATGAATTCGATGTGGGACCAGTGGGTGCCAAAGGGTAACACGCCGCCTCGCGCCTGCGTCGAATCGAAGCTCGCCACGCCGGCTTACAAGGTCGAGATCCGCGTGATTGCGGCGAAGTAACGACCCTCCACCTCACCCCGGCGGCGCGCGGACACGTTAGTGATGAAATCACCCGTTTGCGGGTAGCGCGCCCAGGCATCGCTTCCCGCCCCAACGACAAATTCCCTTCGCCGGGTCAGCGATGCCCTCTCCCCCACTGGCGGAGAGGGAGAGTTTAAAGACAAGACGGGCAGCCGATGGGCTGCCCGTCTTTTGTTCACAAACAAACTGAAAATCTACGAAACATCGGATATCCGGTAGCATTCTTTACCGGAACTTGCGATTTAATGCATCAAATACCCGACAACGACTCGAATCCAATCCATGATCAAAGACTCTGACAATACGGCTCCCTCTCCGCCTCCCTTCGGGGAGGGGGAGAGGGCATCGCTGACTCGGCGTTGGCGGAGCCATCCGGGGCGGGAAGCGATGCCTAGACGCGCTACCCGCAAACGGGTGATTGCATCACTAACGTGTCCGCGCGCCGGGGTGAGGTGGAGGGGGCTTCGGTGAACGTCCTAAGCGAAGCCGCCATTTTCCTTGCCGCTGCAGTCGTCACCGTGCCGCTGTTCCGGCGCTTCAAGCTCGGCGCAGTGCTCGGCTATCTCGCGGCCGGCGTCATCATCGGGCCGTGCGGACTCAGGTTCGTTTCCGCCGTCGACAATGTCATGCACTTCGCGGAGCTCGGCGTGGTGCTGCTGCTTTTCGTCATCGGCCTGGAACTGCAGCCGTCGCGCTTGTGGGTGCTGCGTCGCTCCGTGTTCGGACTCGGCTCCGCGCAGGTGCTGGTCACTGGCGCTGCGCTCGGCACGATCGCGCTGGCGCTGGGACTGAACTTCGACAGCGCCCTGGTCATCGGCCTGGGTCTGGCGATGTCCTCGACGGCTTTCGTATTGCAGATCCTCGCCGAGAAGGGCCAGCTTACCGCGCGCCATGGCCGCTCATCCTTCGCCATCCTGCTGTTCCAGGATCTGGCGGTGATCCCGTTGCTGGCGCTGATTCCGCTACTGGGAGCGGGCGACGCGCACACCACGGGCGGCAGCGCCTGGCTTGGCGCACTCAAAGCGATCGCGGTAATCATTGCCGTCATTGCCGGCGGCCGCTACTTGCTGCGCCCGGTGCTTCAAGCCATTGCCGCGAGCGGCATCCGGGAAATTTTCACGGCCGCGTCGCTGCTGGTGGTCATCGGCACGTCCCTGCTCATGACATCGGTCGGCCTGTCGATGTCGCTCGGCGCGTTCCTCGCCGGCGTGCTGCTGGCGGATTCCGAATACCGTCATGAACTCGAAGCCGACATCGAACCGTTCAAGGGCCTGCTGCTCGGCCTGTTTTTCATTTCGGTCGGCATGTCCGCCGATCTCGGCCTGATCCTCGCCCATCCGTTCGCCATCGTCGGCGCGACGCTCGCGCTGATGGCCGTCAAGGCAGTCGTCCTGCTTGGACTCGGCAGGTTTTCCGGACACAACTGGGACTCTTCGCGCGGGCTGGCTGTGGCCTTGTGCCAGGGCGGCGAATTCGCCTTTGTGCTGTTCGGCCTCGCCGCCGACAACGGCATCATGGGACGCACGCTGACCGACTCGCTGGTGATCGTGGTCACGCTATCGATGGCGCTGACGCCGCTCGCCTTCGTGTTCAACGACGTGCTGCTCGCCCGATGGTTGCGCAAACCGGCGGTCGAGGAGGCATTCGACGACATCGAGGAAAGCGGCAACCGGGTCATCATCGCCGGCTTCGGAAGGGTCGGCCAGATCGTCGGCCGCCTGTTGCGCGCCAAGAGGATTGCGTTTACCGCGCTCGACAAGAGTGCCGAGCAGGTGGAAACCGTGCGGCGTTTCGGCCGCCGCTCCTACTATGGTGACGCATCCCGTCTCGACGTGCTGCGCGCCGCCGGCGCCGACAAGGCCGAGATCCTGGTGCTGGCGATCGACGACGTGGAAGCGTCTCTGCGCACCGCCGAAAACGTGCGCCGGCATTTCCCGAAACTGAAAATCTATGCGCGCGCGCGCAATCGTTTCCATGCCTACCGGCTGATGGACATCGGCGTGGATTTCCTCATGCGTGAGACCCTGCTCTCCTCGCTCGAGCTGGCGCAGAACGTAATGTTGGGTCTGGGCATGGCGCAGTGGGAGGCCCGGGACGCCGCGGACACTTTCCGCCGGCACGACGAACGCCAGCTCGAGAGCCAGCACGCGGTGTACCACGACGAAACCCAGCTCATCCAGACCTCGAAAGACGCGCACAAGGAACTCGAGGGGATCTTCGATGCGGACAGTTACGGGGACGATCCGGGAGTCGCAAGCTCGCCGGTTTTCAGTCCCAGTGACATTCGTTAGCCACCTCACCCCGGCCCTCTCCCCCGGCGGAGAGGGCCGGGGTGAGGTGGCTCGTTATTCGATCGCCGTATCCGGCTCTTCCTGCGGTTTCGGGCGGTGCCCGAGCGCCACGTACAGACCGCTGCCGACGATGATGGCCATGCCGATGAAGGCGTGCGCGTCCGGGAAATCGCCGAATACCAGGAAGCCGAACAGCACGACCCACAGCAACTGCATATAGCCCAACGGCGACAGGAAGGACGCGTTCTCGAGTTCCATGGCCTTGATGAGCATGAAGTGACCGAAGCCCCCCGCGATGCCGAGCAGCACCAGCAACGGGACGTGACGCCATTCCGGAGTCCTCCAGAAAAACGGCACGATCAGGGTCATCAGCACGCAACCGACCGCTGCGGTGTAGAACAGCGTCGTCATCGGATTCTCCGACTCGCTGAATCTCCGGGTCATGATCTGATAGACGCTGTAGCACGACGCGGAGCCCAGGGCGAACAGCGCGGGCCACTGCAGCATCGCGCTGCCCGGGCGGACGATGAACAAAACACCGCAGAATCCCGCCCCCACTGCAATCCATCTGGGCCCGCTCACGTGCTCGCGCAACAGCCAGACCGCCAGCAGGGTCACCAGCAGCGGCGAGACGAAACTGATCGCCTTGACCTCGGCCATCGGCAGGAAACTCAGCGCGCTGAAATTGAACAGCGTCGAACCCATCAACAACGCCGCGCGCAAGGTCTGCCCGCCCTGCTGTCCGGTGCGGACCAGGCGCATGCCCATGCGGGGCGCAAGCAGGATCACCATGAGCAACGTGTGCACCGCGTAGCGGCACCATACCAGCATGGGTACCGGATAGGAACGGCTCAGATATTTGGCGGTCGTCTCCAGTATCGAGAAGCACACCACCATGACCATCATGAACAGGATCGCGCGGGTGCCCGGGCGAAACGCCCGAAACCGGGCCAGGGGAGCGGCAATCAAGAAATACGGATCGAATCGGCAGAAGGGAGGGCAAATTCTAGCCGAAGCGGGCCGGGATTGGACAGGCAATCTTCCGCGTCCGCGAAGCAAAGCTCGCGACCGCCCTCTTGCAGCCGTTATAATCACGCTTTCCCGCGAATTGCATACCCATACAGCGGCCCGGAACGCCGGGCCGTCCCTCGCTTGAAGGAGACTTTCCATGCGCATGGAAGCCCACATTCACGGCACCGTCCTGCTTCGTGCCGGTACGACGACGACCCAGATCGAGGAGGCTTTGCGCCCCTGGCTCGAATATATCGATGAGGACAACATGGCCGACGCGAAGAGCGTCCATCCGGACGAACCGGGCCTGGTATTCGATCGCCGCCGCCGCGTCCTCGAAGTATGCTGGACCGGCGACGTCGGCCGCAGCTTCCATCAGACCGTCGCGAACGCGCTCGCCGCGCTGAATCCGTTTTCGGAAGAGGCGGCCGCCTTCGAGGTGAGTTATTACCTGGAAGACGGCAAGGACGAATTCAGCCTGGTCTTCGTCGGCCCGTCGCAGGACGCGATCTTCGAGGCGCAGCGCGGCCTGATGATCGAGGATGTACGCAGCCTGCTTTCACGCCAATTCAGCGATCCGGAAATCGCACAGGTCGTGGCACTGGTCAACCAGTTGTTCGAACGCAACGTGAAATCCGGAACGTCGATCCCCCAGACTCCCACCAGTCCGTCCGAGCCGATGCCGATGCCGGCGGGCCGCAAGCACTTGCACTGAAGGATGAGGCAAACGCGCAACGCAAACTTATCCTCGCTCCAGCGCGACGCTTGGCCTGTTACCGGAACCACGCTTGTGCCGGATGACCCTCGAGTGTTTTGTCGATGCGCGATTTCGCGATGCTCTGGAACGCGGCGAAACCCTGAGCGTCGAGCAATTGCCACGTCCCGCCCGCCGTCATGGCAATGCCGCCAAGCAGCAAAACGATGGCCAGGAGAACCCGCGGCACCCGCAGCAAGAGGGTGCGCAACCAATTCCGCGTACTGCCTGAATCGACGAACAACAGGACCGAGAATCCGATCATCAGAAGTCCCACCGCGACGTAACTCCCGCCCGGGTAACGGGTGAGGGTCAATGCCACTCGCGGCCAGAGGCCCGCGCCGGTCAGGTAGGCGTAGCCGATGATTGCCCCGCCGACGCAAAAGAGCATCAGCCCCCAGATGATGGCGGGAAGGCCCGAGTGGCGCGGCGCGGTTTCGCCGGTAGACAGGAGGCTCATCTCGCGGGAATACAGCGCTTCGGCGCCCGCGAGCGCAAGCCCCGCCCCGATCAGATAAATGCCGAGGAGCGAACCCTTCAGCAAATCGAACCGCGTACTGGCCAACAGCCCAATTGAGCCAGCGAGGATCGCCGCATATTCGAGAAAAGTCAGCAGCCGCAAGATGGTGCAAGTTTAGCCGTCCCAATGTCCCTGTCAATGAACACCCCAACGCAAGCGCAGGTTCGCAGCCGCCTGCCCGCCGTCAGGCACGACGCCAGAGGCCGTTGCAGCGTCGATCTGCGCGCGGTCGTCGCGCTGGCCTTGCCGCTGTTCGTCAACAGCAGCATCCAGGCGCTGCTCAATCTCACCGACACCTGGTTCATCGGCCGCCTTTCCACCGACGCCACCGCGGCGGTCGGCGCGTCGTATTGGTTCATGATCGTTGTCATGCTCTTCTTCGGCGGTCCCGGCCTGGCCGTGCAAACGCTGGCAGCGCAAGCTTATGGCGCCGGCGACAAGCGCTCGGCGGCGCGCGTGGTCTGGGCCGGTATCCGGGCCATGATCTGGGTGGCTCCCGGTATCGTGGCCATCGCATTTCTGGGCCCGACCATCATCGGCTGGCTCAGGCTCGACCCGCATGTCGCTCAGCTCGCGGTCGAATTCTGGTTTCCGCGCGTGCTCGGCGGCGTATTCGCGGTCGGCCTCTGGACTACCACGGGCTTTTTCAACGGCATCGGCCGCACGCGCGTGACGCTGGTGGTCATGACTCTCGTCGCCGTGCTCAACGCATTGCTCAATCAGCTTTTCATTTTCGAGTTCGGCTGGGGTGTGGCCGGAACAGCCTGGGCGACGACCGTCGCCATGGGCGTCGGCCTGCTGATCACACTGGTGCTGTTTACCACCCGGGGCATCGACGCCGAGTACCATTCCCGCAAAGCCTGGCGCGACAGCCGTGCCGAACTCGGCCGGCTGTTCCGCGTCGGTTTCCCGATCGGATTGTTTCCGGCGATCGATGTTGCCGGACTGGCAGCCTTCCAGGCCATGCAAGCCGCGGCCGGCGCGGTCGGCGGCGCCTCGACACAGATCGTGATGATGCTCACCTCGATCGCGTACCTGCCGACGATGGGCTTCGCACTCGCCGGCACCACACTGGTGGGCCAGTCGATCGGCGCCGGCGACAAGGACTGGGCCAGCAAAGTCGGTAACGCGACCATCAAGCTCGCCGTCGGCTACATGGGTTTCGTCACCGTGTTCCTCGCCGTTATCGGACCCTGGCTGATCCCGCTGTTCGTGAATGCTTCCGATCCGCACGCCGACGCAGTGATCACGCTCGGACGCACGCTGTTGTGGTTCGCAGCGGGCTACCAGATTTTCGACGGCCTGAATCTCGGCGCGGGGTTCTGCCTGCGCGGCGCCGGCGACATGCGCGTGCCGACGCTGGCGATCATCCTTCTATCCTGGTTCGGCTTCGTGCCGTTCACCCATATGTTTACGTTCGCACCCGGCCAGGGCTGGGTCGATTTCCTGCCGCAATTCGGCTATGGCGCAATCGGCGGCTGGGCCGTCGCTCTGGTTTACTGCTGCGTGCTGGGCAGCCTGATCTACCTGCGTTGGCATTCCGGGGCCTGGCGCAAGATTACCCTTCGTTAAGATCAAATCCCTCACCGCGGAGGACGCGGAGGAAAGTCAAAAAGCATTCGGCAGTTAGAAGCTCTGGTATCAGCCGTCAATTCGGCATCGGACCTGCGCTTAATGCAACTAATGCAGGTTTCCTTCCCTTGACTTCTGGTTTTCCTCCGCGTCCTCTGCGTCCTCCGCGGTGAGAGTGATTCATGAAACTTTGAACCAAACGAAAGTCGGATGAACCCGCTAAGATACGCGCCACAAGTCGATAACGCACCGCCGCCAAGCGGTCGCCATAAGATCCGGAGGAGGATCCATGCAATCCCTGATTCGTCGCATCCCATTTCTCGTGCTGGCCGGCGCCATCGTGTTCATTCAGGCGGTGCTCCTTCAGGCCGCATCCCTGCCGCAAGCCAGTCCGGAAGAAGTCGGCATGTCTTCGGAGCGCCTCGGCCGGCTCGACGCCGCCATGCAAAAAGCGGTGGACTCCGGCGAACTTCCCGGCGCCGTCGTATTGATCGCCCGCGACGGGCAACTGGTGTACGCGAAGAGTTTCGGCTGGCAGGACCGGGATAAGAAAATCCCGATGCGCAACGATTCGATCTTCCGCCTTTACTCCATGACCAAGCCGGTCGTCAGCGTCGCCGCGATGATGCTGGTCGAGGAAGGCAAGCTCGGATTGCAGGAACCGGTGTCCAAATACATTCCGGAGTTCAAGAACATGAAGGTCGGCGTGGAATCGAGGGATGGCAACGCAAAGACAGCGCTCACGCTGGTCGACGCGAAGCGCCAGATGACCGTGCAGGACTTGCTGCGCCACACCTCGGGACTGACCTACGGCGTGCTTGGCGCTCCGAACGCCGTGAAGAAAATGTACAACGATGCCGAAATCTTCTCGCAGAAATGGGTGCTCGCCGATTTCTGCCGCGCGCTCGCCAAATTGCCGCTGCAATTCCAGCCGGGAACGACCTGGGAATACAGCCACTCCACCGACGTGCTCGGCCGCGTGGTCGAGGTCGCATCCGGCCAGACGCTGGACGTATTTCTCGCCCAGCGCATCTTCGAGCCGCTGAAAATGGCCGATACCGCTTTTCAGGTACCGCCCGAAAAGCAGGACCGGATCGCGCAGCCGATGCCCGATGTCTACACCGGCAAGACGCCGGAGCTCATCGACTTCAGCAAGCAGCAGACTTTTTTTGCGGGCGGGCACGGCCTGGTCTCCACCGCCGGCGATTATCTGCGCTTCGCGCAGATGCTGGCCAACGGCGGCGAACTCGACGGCGCGCGCATCCTCGGCCCGCGCACCATCGAATACATGAGCTCGAACCACGTCAATGCGCAGATCGACAAGGGCCCGGCCTACCTGCCGGGTCCCGGCTACGGTTTCGGTCTGGGCTTTGCGACCCGGATCGATCGGGGCCAATCGGAGTGGCCCGGCTCGCCCGGTGATTTCTACTGGGCCGGCTATGCCGGCACCTATTTCTGGGTCGATCCCGAGGAAGAACTGGTGCCGGTGCTGATGACGCAGGAGCCGTTACGGCGCCAGTACTACCGCGTCCAGCTGCGTAACCTCGTGTACCAGGCCATTATGAAGTGATGCCCCCGCTCCTCTCCCCCAACCCGGGGAGAACGGGTCAAACTACCAAGATGCACAGATCCATCCTTGCATTGATCCTGCTCGCAACCCTCGAATTGCTTTCGTCGGGCGTCGCGCATGCGCAAATCGAGAAGGAACGCGTTTTCCTGCTGGTGGCGCAACGCGGCATGATGGATCCCACATTCAGCCAGACCGTCGTGCTGGCCGTGCGGCCGGACGACGGCGGCCCGATCGGCGTGATCCTGAATCGCCCGAGCACTGTCGAATTGCGCTCGCTGTATCCCGATCGTCCCGAAGCAGCGAACCGTCGCGACCCGATATTTCTCGGGGGTCCGGTGGAACCTTCGGCCCTGCTGTTCGCATTCCGGTCGGACCGCAAACCGCCAAAAGGCCTGTTCGTGGCCAACGACATCTATATCAGCGGGTACAGCGAAGTCTTCGCCGAAATATTGAAGCATCCTGAAAATGCCAGCCAGCAACGTTTTTTCACCGGCTTCGCCGGGTGGGCATCCGGCCAGCTCGAAAACGAGATCGCGCAGGAGGGCTGGTACGTACTGCAGTTCGACGCCAGGGCGGTCTTCGACATGAATCCCCTGACGATGTACGAAGAAATGCTCCAGCGTGCAACCGTTCCGCGCATCGAGGCGACGCGCGGATTTCGTTCGGCGGATTACAGCCTGCGCTGAATCCCGGTTCGCACCGCAGCGTCGCCATGCTCTCCAAACCGCACTTTTTTCCGATGGGGGACCAGGCACTGATCGTCGAGTTCGGCGATCGCGTCGACCCAGCCCTGAGCGCGCAGATCGCGGCCGTGGCGCAGCTTTTGCGCGAATCGCGTCCCATCGGCGTGCTCGACATCGTTCCCGCCTATTCGACGCTTGCGCTGCATTACGATCCCGCCGCCGTCGGCGCAGGCGCGTCACCCTACGAGGCGCTGGTCGAGACCGTCGGCACCTGGCTTAAAACCCTGTCCGTCGAAACGCTCCCTGCCGGCCACCTGATCGAAATCCCGGTATGCTACGGCGGCACCTTTGGCGAAGATCTGCAGGCCCTCGCGCAGAGCCACAACCTGTCCGTCGAAGAGGTCATTGCGATTCACAGCGCGGCCTCTTATCACGTTCACATGCTCGGCTTCGTGCCCGGGTTCGCCTACCTCGGCGGACTGGACGAGCGGCTTGCCACGCCGCGCCGGGCTACGCCGCGGCCGCATGTACCGGCCGGAAGCGTCGCGATCGGCGGCGCGCAGACCGGCGTCTATCCCCTGGATACACCGGGCGGCTGGCAGATCATCGGGCGTACGCCGCTGCGTTTGTTCAAATCCGATGCCGTACCGCCGAGCTTGCTGAATGCAGGCGACACCGTGCGGTTTGTGCCGATCTCCGCGCAGGAGTTCGAAGCGCAATCGAAAGCCACCGCATGAGTATCACCGTCCTCAAGCCCGGCATGTTGAGCACGTTGCAGGATGGCGGCCGGTACGGTTATCAGCACCTCGGCGTGCCGGTTTCGGGCGCAATGGACATGTTTTCGCATCGCATCGCCAACATCCTCGCCGACAATAAAACCGACGAGGCCACGCTCGAAATAACGCTGCGCGGCCCGCGCCTGCGCTTCGAACGCGATGCGCTGGTCGCATTGTGCGGCGCGGATCTTACTCCGACCATCGATGGCGTCCCGGCGCCCGAAGGCAAAGCCGTGCGCGTGCGCGCCGGTGCGGTGCTCGCCTTCGGCGACAGCGTTGCCGGTTGCCGCGCCTATCTCGCGATCCACGGCGGATTTGACGTGCCCGTGGTGATGGGCAGCCGCAGTACTTACGATAGTGCGCGCATCGGCGGACTGGATGGCCGCGCGCTGCGGCGGGGCGACGTGCTGTCGTCCGGCAGTGAAAAATCCTCTGCCTACCCGGGCCTGGCACGCACACTTGCCTCTTCGACGCGCAGCTTCGCCGCCCCGAAATGGGCGGTCAACCAGCACATCGAAAAGCTCGGGCGTTCGCTGCAGATCGTGCGCATCCTGGCGGGCCGCCATTGGGACGCGTTCCCGGCCGCGGCGCGCGATGCGCTGACCGCAGGCGAATATCGCATCGCGACCGACTCCAATCGCATGGGCAGCCGTCTCGAGGGTCCGGGCATCGTTGCGGACGGACCGCTCGAAATCCTCTCCGAAACGGTAACCTTTGGCACAATCCAGATTCCGCCCTCCGGCCAGCCGATCGTGCTGATGGCGGACCGGCAGACGGTCGGCGGCTATCCGAAGATCGCGGAAGTGGCGACGGTCGATCTGCACCTGGTTGCCCAATTGCGGCCCGGCGACCGGCTGCGTTTCGAACTGGTGTCGCTCGCGCAGGCGCAGGCACTGTGGCTCAAGCGCGAACAGGAAATCATCACTATCCGCGAAGCGGTCGAGAAACACCTGGCTGAATAGGTCGCGGGCGCTACTAAGGATCTGATGCTAAGTGCGCACCACGAAGACACGAAGGTCACGAAGAAACACGAAGAAAGATAGGACGAGGGATTGGTGTCTATCGATGACAGCCGTGCTTTCGAAGGTTGCAAGGAAGGAAGGAATATTGGACGCGCGACACGGAAATCAAAAATGCCACGTAGGACCGGAATCCCATCCACAATTTCTTCCGGTTTTCTTCGTGCCACTTCGTGTATCTTCGGGGTGCGCATTTAGCACTAGATGAATTGATACCCTAAGAATGAGATCCCTAGATCTGAACTGCGACATGGGCGAAGGTTTCGGCGCCTGGACAATGGGCGACGATGCGGCGCTGCTCGATCACGTGACGTCAGCCAATATCGCCTGCGGTTTCCACGCCGGCGACCCCGGCGCCATGCATCGCACCGTGGAGCTCGCGCTGAAGAAAGGCGTGGCGGTCGGCGCCCATCCATCGTTGCCGGATCTGCAAGGTTTCGGCCGGCGGCGCATGAACGTGTCGGCCGTCGAGGCCTACGATATGGTGTTGTATCAGATCGGCGCACTGGCCGCATTCGCAACCGCATGCGGAGGAAAATTGGCGCACGTGAAGCCGCATGGGGCGCTCTACAACATGGCGGCAAAAGACGCAGGGCTCGCGCAGGCGATCGCGCGGGCGGTCAAGGATTTCGACTCCCGGCTGGTGCTGTTCGGGCTGGCCGGAAGCGAACTGGTGCGCGCCGGCGAGCAAGCCGGCCTGAGAACCGCGAACGAGGTATTTGCCGACCGCACCTATCAGGCCGACGGCAGCCTGACGCCGCGAACCCAGCCGGATGCGATCATCCATAATGCGGATACTGCGGTCGCCCAGGTCCGGCGCATGGTCAAAGACGGCAAAGTGAAAAGCATCGACGGACCGGACGTTGTCGTCAGAGCCGACACGCTCTGCATCCATGGCGACGAACCGAACGCGGTAGAGTTCGCGCGCAAGATACGCAACGCGCTGGACGCCGACGGCGTCCGCGTCGCCGCGATTGCCGTCTGACAATAAGATCAACACCCAACACGGATACCCTACGTGCGCAGCACGTCGGGGTACCCTTTTAGGCACAGAGAGCACAGAGGACACGGAGAAGATCGAAAGATTGAGAATTGGATTGCGACTGCAGCAGGATAAGGTGTTGTGATAAGAGTCGACGTTGCCTCCGGCTTGGTTTCAGCTAACCATGCTTATGGCCACTCATTTCCCCGTATTTTCTCTGTGTCCTCTGTGCTCTCTGTGCCTCCGTGTTGAGAAGTAATCTCTAGGAGAAAGTGAATGCAAGACAAGTTGTTTTCGGTAGTGGATCAGGTGGTGCTGGTGGCGGGGGCGAGCCGCGGAATCGGGCGGGCGCTGGCGCAAGGGTTCGCGGAACGCGATGCACAAGTAATCATCGCCGGCCGCGAAGCAGATACCCTGACGAAGACAGCAAAGGAGATATCGACCGGAAAACATCCCGTCGCTTTCGAAGTCTGCGATGTCGCCAGGCCCGAAGACGTGACGCAACTGGTCAAGAATGTCGTTGGCACGTTCGGCCACATCGACACGCTGGTGAGTGTGGCGGGCGTGAACAAGCGCATGAAGGCCGAAAACTACACGATCGAGGAATACGACTGGATCGTGAACATCAACCTGCGCGGCGCCTTTGCCGTGGCGCAGGCCGTGGGCCGGCACATGATCGGGCGCAAATCCGGCGCGATCATCAATATCGATTCTCTGAACACCTATGCGCCGCTCGCCGGGGTCACGCCTTATGCGATCAGCAAGGCCGGCGTCCTGATGATGACGCGTTCGCTCGCCAACGAATGGGGCAAACACGGCGTGCGGGTGAACTCGATCGCGCCGGGGTTTTTTCCGACCGCGCTTTCGAAAAAGATGTGGGAACAGGAGAAAATGTCGAACTGGGCGAAGACCAATACGCCGCTCGGCAGGCTCGGCGACGTGAAGGAGCTGGTCGGGGCGGCGATTTATCTCGCTTCGCCGGCCTCCGCGTTCGTCACCGGGCAAACCCTGCGCGTCGACGGCGGGGTCACTGCGGGCATCAACTGGCCGATTGAACTTTAGCCGCATTAACCCGACAAACCATGATGATTTTTGCGCAACACGCGACCAGGCTGTGCCCCGTAGTGATGATGATTGCGCTCGCTGGCTGCGCGCATGCCGCCCGTCCCGGCTGTTCGACCGACATTCCAACGCTTTTCGACCGGGTGTCGCCGGCCGTGGTGATGATTTCCGCACAGAGCATCAATCCCTACAGAGTGCAGGGACGCGTAACCCGCATCATCGGCTCGGGGTTCATTTACGACCCCAAGGGCCTGATCATCACCAACTCCCATGTGGCGTTCGGCCGCCAGACCCTCTACGTCACGCTCGATGACGGCAACGTCGTTCCCGCGCGTCTGCTCGGCGCCGACCCGATCTACGACATTGCGGTGCTGCAGATCCCCAAGCTGGACAAGGGCAAACTGACGACGGTACCGCTCGGGGATTCGGAACATCTGCACGTGGGCGAAAACGTCATTGCCATCGGCAATCCGTTTGGCCTCGACCAGACCGTGACCCGAGGCATAGTCAGCGGGGTGAACCGGATCCTGCCGGAGACGCCGCTGTCGTTGAGCGAGCCGCTGATCCAGACCGATACGCCCATCAATCCCGGCAATTCCGGCGGACCGCTGCTGAACATGTGCGGCGAAGTGATCGGCATGAACACCGCCATCGTGCCGGACGCACAGAACATCGGCTTCGCCATTCCGATCAATCTGATCAAGGCCGTGGTGCCCGCGCTGATCCGGGACGGGCGCATGATCCGGCCGTGGCTGGGATTCCATGGCACCATGATCGGCGCGGACCTGCGCAAGGTGTTGAAACTGCCGCTGACCGATGGATTGCTGATCGAAGTGGTGGAACCCGGTAGCCCTGCCGAAGCGGCCGGGATGCGCGGCGGAGAAGTCGAATTCACGCTGGGCACCACATCGCTGCTGCTCGGCGGCGACATCGTCACGGCCATCAACGGCATCGCGACGACGGAAGCGGAAAAAATCGCGCCCATCATGCGTGCACTGAAGGTGGGCAGCGAGCTGAAAATGTCCGTGTTCCGCGAGGGTGAAACGCGCGACATCGTCTATACGCTGCCGGAGCGTCCGCTGTTGCCCGGCGACTTGCCGGAAGAGCAGACGGGCCTGCAGCAATCGCCCTTGTCTCCCAGGCACGACAAACCCTAGCGGATGCCCGTTTGCGATCCGTTGTAGACTTTCGCCGACAATTGAGCAAAGACACCCGCCCGCCATGAAACGATTCCTGATTCCCCTGTCGCTGCTGCTCGCGCTGCTCGTGCCGTTCGCGGCGCAACCCGCGGACGACAACATGCTCTATGTCGAATACCGGCTGATCGGCAAGCAGATTACCGAAGACAGCTTCGATGCGCAGACGAAAAAAGTCTGGCGCATCGGGGATACCCATCTTCGTTTCGAGGATGCGCCGAATCCGCAAACCAGGATCCACGGTCTGATCATTGTGGCCGAACCGGACATCTGGATCGTGGACCGCAATACCAATCAGGCACAGCATGCGGTCGATCCAGGACCCATATACAAAATCCATTTTCCGTTGTTTGCATCCGAGACGTCCGAAAAACTGCGCGAAATCGAATTCGGACGGGAGCTGGAATACTTCCGCCAAAACGAAGCCAAGAGTCTGCCCGCCCAGGAAGTCGACGGTATCAAATGCAAACTGTTGCGTCTGGACATCGATGACCGCGAAGTCACCCTGTTCATGAAGACCAACGACACGCCGTTGCAGATCACGGTGAAATCCCCCGATTACGAATACACGATGCGCTTCCTGCGCTACGAACCGGAGCGCAAGGCGGACAAGCTGCTGTTCCAGCTTCCGCCGGGGGTGCAACTCAAGAAATGACGCCGGGCAAGGTCTCCGAATAACTCTCTCACCGGTGAGTGCGTGTCGGAAGCTCTGCGGTAAGTGCGTGTCGAGCCCTAATTTATGGACGTGTGGTTCTTCTGGAAGTCCCTTGGCATCGGCCTTGCCGTCGCGGCCCCGGTCGGTCCCATGGGCCTGTTGCTTATTCATCGCACGCTGGAGCGCGGACAAGCTTCGGGACTCGTGTTCGGGGCGGGCGTGGCCGCCGCGGATCTGACCTACGCGGCGATTGCCGCATTCGGCGTTACTGCTATTTCCGCATTGCTCCTGACCGGCACGTTCTGGATCCAACTCGTGGGATCGCTTCTGTTGCTGATGCTCGGTGTGCGCGTTGCCCTGGCGCCAGCCCGGCCCGACGACAACCGGGCGAATTCCGCCGGCTCCGGCGCGCGTGCGTTTCTCATCGCCTATGGCCTGACCATGACCAACCCGCCGACGATCCTGTTCTTTGCCGGCATTTTTGCGTCCGTGGCGTCGATCGCCTCGGCTTCACAGTCGCTCACGTTCGCCGCGGGCGTTTTCGCGGGCTCGATGCTTTGGTGGGTGATCCTCACGACTCTGATAGCGAAGTCTGCGGCCCTGTTCCGGCCACCCGTCCTGCTCTGGATCAATCGCGTTTCCGGCGCCATCCTGGTCGGTTTTGCGGTTCACGGATTCACAACGCTGGCATGAAAACGCCGCACCTTCGTTACCTCCCTGTCCTGGCAACAATGCTTGCCGCCGGAGCAATGTTCGCCGTCGCGGACGAGTTGCGATTGCCCGCGCTATCGGGCGGCGCCTTCACCGTGGCCGACGAATCCGCACTCGCCTATTCGCTGCCCGGACCGGGCCTGGATGCCGCGCAGCTCGAGCTCTTCGCCAATGGAAGACAGGAATTTCACCAGCGCTGGGTCGTTCTCGCGGTGATCGGCGGAAAGTGGGGGCGCGGACCCACCTCGAATGCGGAGATCTGCATCGACTGCCACGCGGGCAACGGGCGCGGCCACGCGCCCGATTCCGCGAAAGAAACGCTCGCATCGATGGTGGTGCGGCTGTCGATCCCGGGCGAGAACGAGCACGGCGGACCGCTGCCGCACCCGAACTACGGCGATCAGTTGCAGAACCAGGGCGAACTCGGCCGGGTGCTGCCGGAGGGCGATGCCGTGGTCGCCTGGAGCGAGCGCGAGGAACGATTGGCCGACGGATCCAGCGTGAGCCTGCGCACGCCGAAGCTGGAGTTTACGAACCTGGCCTTCGGACCGATCGGAGCAGGCGTGATGAAATCGGTGCGCATCGCGCCACCGGTCATCGGCGCGGGGCTGCTCGATGCCATCGCAGAAGAGGCAGTGCTCGACATTGCGCGCCGGCAACGGGAACTCGGCTTCAACGGCAGGCCCAATTATGTTTGGGACGAAGAGCGCCAAACCAGGGCACTCGGCCGCTTTGGCTGGAAAGCCAACCAGCCCAGCCTCAGGCAGCAAGATGCGTCCGCGTTCCTGAACGACATGGGTGTTACCACCAGCGTGTACAAACACGAAAATTGTCCGGACATCCAGACCGCCTGCCGAAAACGCCCGCTGGGCATGGTGCCGGAACAACCCGACCGGGCCTTCAACGAACTGATCTTCTATACGCGCGCACTGGGCGTGCCCGCGCGACGCCGCGTCGACAATCCTGTGAACGCGCGCGGCGAGCAGCTCTTTGCACAAGCGCAATGCGCCGTCTGCCACGTACCTGAAATGAGAACCGGCGACTATCCCGCGCTCCCGCAGCTCGGGCACCAGCTCGTTTACCCTTACACCGACCTGTTGCTGCACGACATGGGCGACGCACTGGCCGACGGCAGGCCGGACTTCCTCGCCGGACCGCGCGACTGGCGCACGCCTCCGCTCTGGGGCATCGGGCTGAGCCAGAAGGTCAATGGCAACGCGTCGCTGCTGCACGATGGCCGCGCACGCGATCTGACCGAAGCGATCCTGTGGCATGGTGGCGAAGCCGAACGTTCCCGCGAAGCTTTTCGCGCCATGCCAGCCATCGATCGTGCGGCATTGCTTACTTTTCTCGATTCTCTCTGACAAATCGAAATATGAACCACGGATACCCTCGCACTGCGTGGAGTACTCTTTCAGGACACGGAGAAGAGCGTAGATGCGGCTTATAGGTCCCCGGGATCAGGTTTATGCTTATGGAAAATTATGTATGGATTTCCAAACATGTTTCTACTATTGGAAATTTTTATCACGTTGTCGAAATCTAGTTCAGCGCCAAGTGACGAAGGCTGGTGAATCGGAGTACTCTTTCTATTATGAAGATAGCTACTGGAAAGGTCGTTGGCGGCAAGGTCGTCCTCGAAGGTGTGACGCTGGAAGAGGGGGCATCGGTCACGGTCTTGGCTAGAGATGACAAAGGGGGCTTCACCCTAACCCCTGAGGAGGAGGCTGAACTGCTTCTTTCCATTGCCGAGGCCGATCGTGGGGAAACGGTATCCACCGAAGAGGTTCTTGCGAAGCTTGCGCGTCGTCACGGCTGAGTAGGTCGTGGAAGTCCGGGTCACAAATGATCAATGAAAGTCAGAGAGCTGATTGGATTGCTTGAGGCAGATGGATGGTTTCAGGTTCGAATGAGAGGGAGCCATCGGCAATTTCATCACCGCACGAAATCCGGCACGGTGACGGTTTCGGGAAAACCAAGCGTGGATATTCCCATCGGCACTCTCAACAGCGTCCTGAAACAAGCTGGTCTTAAGAAGCAGGAGTAAATACCATGCGCTACCTTGTTGTCGTCGAAAAAGGCCCTGAATCTTTTGGCGCGTACGTCCCCGATCTACCCGGTTGCATCGCCGCGGGTGAGTCACGGCAAGAAGTGTTGAAACTTATCCGTGAAGCGATCGAATTTCACCTCGACGGACTCAGGGAAGATGGTCATGCTATTCCATCTCCATCTTCCTCCAGCGAAATCGTCGAAATCGAGACCGCATAGCCGTCCAATGCAGCCGACCTTCTGCTGCGGCTGATCGGAACGTTAGCCGTCTCAACTCTGCGTAGTCTGAAGCGATTCTGTGGCATGGCGGCGAGGCAGCGACTTCCCGCGATGCGTTCGTTCACATGCCCAGGCCGGAGCGCGAGGCTTTGCTCGCTTTCCTGAGTTCGCTCTGACAATTCGAAATATTAACCACGGATACGCTCGCACTGCGTGGAGTACCCTTTTAGGACACGGATACCCTACGTGCGTAGCACGTCGGAGTTATGGTCGAAGACCGGTATCCCTCGGAACCCTTTCAGGACACGGAGAAGAGCGTAAATGTGGGTTACAGGTGTCCGGGATCAGGTTTATGCTATTGGAAACTTCTTTATGGCCTTATGAACATGTTTCTAATATTGGAAATGTTTATCACGAGGCCGACTTCTAGTTGGGCACCATGACCAACTATTCAGCGGAACTGAGCGTTCTTCGATTTTGGAATCGGGTAGCCATTGGTTCTTTGGTTATTGTGATTCCTGCAGTATTTCTTGTTGCCTTTTTTGTCGATGGCACTTTGTTGGGGGGAGTCCTACCACTGTTCGTATTCGCCCTCGGAGTGGCCGTTTTCGTGGTTGCCTATTTCCGTATGAGAACCTTCCGGTGTCCAAGATGTGGAAATTACTTCACGGTCAAGCACGCCCTAGCTTCCAATACTCGTGGTCGCCGTTGCGTACACTGCGGGCTTGAAGCGTATGGTGCCCAACAAATCGCTCCAACCGACGCCGCAAGCGGCGCGGCTGAGCGCTGACGTTGGAGTCACTGTGGTGATCGCACTACGTCACACTTTCCTCGTACTCGTTGTCGCGATTTTGGTTTCTCTTCATGCATGCGAAACCCATTCGCCCCGCATTCAAAGCTATTTCGGACTTTGGCTCGCCGTTACTGTCGTGGTTCCGCTCGTCATAGGCATATGGGCGGCAGTTCCAATCTACAAACGCGTAACATCGCGCGCCTGGCGTGTGGGCGCGTCCGTCGCGACTGGTGCGATAGCAACTGCCGCGGTCCTCTGGATCTCAATTCAAGTGGCAGCCGTCGTTCTTAACAAGGTTGAATCGGAGCGATCTCAACTCCTCCGTGATTTCGGCCCTGATATGCTCGTGTCTCAAGATCGGCGTCTACAGTGGTATTCCCCGTGTCGTTACACGCGAATGCTGCTTGGTGTGGCTCCTAACCGCGCGTTCGAGCCGGACGCGGTTCAGCGCTGCGCGTTTCACGGCGCCGCTCAACGCGAACGATAAACCGCAATCTTCATCGAGTAAAAGCAGACGAGGGCTCAAGTCTTGTTCTTTGCAAGGCACGCGAACTGTGTGCCGGAACCATCCGGTCGCTCCGCATCTAATATCCCGGCACGCTCGATCATGCGACCTCCCACATCTCGCACAATCTGGATTTCGGTTCCCTCCGTGTCCTAAAAGGGTACTCCGACGTGCTACGCACGTAGGGTATCCGTGTCCTGAAAGGGTACTCCACGCATTGCGAGGGTATCCGTGGTTCCCGGTTTAGAATACGAAAAGCTCAAGAATAAGGAGTATCCCGCCCATGCGAATGACTACGACAACGCTTCTACTGGCACTTGCCTTACCCGCGCAGGCCGAGATCCTTTGCCCGGATGCGCTTGAAGTCCAGCAGCAGGCCAACGCGCCTGGCGCCGACTGGACAGTGTCGTATACGGAACCGCCGTTGCGGCTGACGGGCGTGACGATCTACGACGGCCCGCCGTCGCAAAACCACAAGATCAAACCGTATTCGGTGAAAAGCACGAAAGGCGAACTGCGTGTTTCCTGGCGGCTGCCGCAAAGCAAGCGCAACTTTCATCTGAGTTGCAGTTATGAGCGCACCACCGCCAGCCTGACCGCGTTGCTGCCACCCGGACTGAACGGCTGCAACACGGTGTTCGATCGTCGCGTGTCGTATGGCAATGAGGCCCTGGCGGTAAAAAGAATGGTTTGTAACTAGCCACCTCACCCCCCGCCCTCTCCCCCGAAGGCGGAGAGGGTGCGCTGCGCAGGCCGAAAACTGCGGTGAGATCTGATGACACTATTGCATCATAAGCTTCGTCGCGGACTTACCGAGCCAGAACAACTCCTATGGCAGCAACTTAGAAATCGGCAACTCTCCGGTTTCAAATTTCGACGACAGCATCCTATTGGTCCATACGTAGCCGATTTCGCGTGCCTCAATCCAAAACTGGTAATTGAATTGGATGGGCGACTACATGACAAGCGGTATGCTTATGACGAAGCGCGTACAGAGTTTCTCGAATCCATTGGTTTTAGAGCGGTGAGATTTCATAACATCGAGATTTATCGGCAACGATCAGTAGTCTTGGCGACAATCGAAGCCGCTCTCGTTACTGAACCACGGGATACAATTGAAACTAACAAGTTTTCCACTCCCTCTCCGCCCTCAGGGGAGAGAAATCCAGGTTGAGGCGCAAGGCGTATGTTTTTCATGCTCCCTCTCCGCCCTCAGGGGGAGAGGGCCGGGGTGAGGTGGGTGGGTAAGATAGGTGGAGTGCTATGTCCTTTCAAATCGACGTTATTTCCGATGTGGTTTGCCCGTGGTGTTTCATCGGCAAGCGCAATCTCGAGCGCGCGCTCGAAACCTGGCGCGCGAAGCATCCCGATGAAACGCCCGCGGTGCGCTGGCATCCGTTCCAGTTGAATCCCCAGCTTCCCGCAGGCGGCGTGCCGCGCAAGGAGTATCTCGAGCGGAAGTTCGGCGGCCCGGAGCGCGCGAAGGAAATCTATGCGCGGGTCATTGCGGCTGGAAAGCGAGCAGGAATCGATTTCGCGTTCGACGCCATCCAGGTTCAGCCCAACACCATCGACGCGCACCGGCTCCTGCACTACGCCGCCGGACAGGGCAGACAGGACGAAATGGCCGAAGCCATTTTCCGCCGTTATTTTCTGGAAGGCGCGGACCTGAGCAACACGCGCACGCTCGCGGAGATCGCGCAGCAGGCCGGCCTGAATCGCGATGAAGTGGCCACGTATCTCGCCGGTGGTGCGGATCGCGAGCTGATCGAAGAGCAGGACCGGCGGGCACGCGCGATCGGCGTGGAAGGCGTGCCTTTTTTCATCTTCAACCAGCGCCTCGCCCTGTCCGGCGCGCAACCGCCCGAGGTCATCGTCGAAGCCATGGAGAAAGCGTCCGAAGAACTTGCTGCGACGCCGCAATAGCATCGGCAAAAACGGTTGATTCCGCGTACGGACGGCGCTAGCATGCGTTCAACAACAAGAGCACGAATGTTTGTGACCCTCAACTGACGTCAAGGAGGTGCACCATGTGCTTTGAATTCGAGGCGCTCTACTGGGCAAAGCTGGCCGAAGAGGAAGAGAAAAAGAAAGAAGCCGAGAAACAACGCAAGGCCGCGGAGGCAAAAACAAAACCGCAGAGGCAACCTGCCTACGACGAAGATCCGCTTCCTGTCTGAGTGTCAATCCAGCGATGCCTCCTACCGAACCCCGCGCAAGCGGGGTTTTTTGTCTCCATGCACGCACTGCCCAGGATGACTTTGCCGGATAATGTTTGCCGCAAAACGTTTGTCCCTCCACCCCGAACGCAAAGGACTTGAAAATGCCGGAATCGAAAGGCTGCTCCAGCTGCTACGCCGGCTGACACTTCGATGAACCGGCGAGGACTGCGCCTGCGCGCATCGGCAGTTGTACTCGTGATCGTGACGTGCTGGTTCTGCGCGCCTCATGCCGTTGCCGAGGATGACGGCTTTCCAGGCTGGCTCAATGTCCCTTTTCCCGATGGCCCGGTCGGTGAGGCCGTCGCACTCGGGCAGCGCATTCTTGCCCACACACCGCAAAACGTTCCCGCGTATTCCGGCAATACGCTGAACTGCACCAGTTGTCATCTCGATGACGGACGCGCGCGGTGGGCATCGCCGTGGGTCGGCATCTGGGGCGTGTTTCCCGAATATCGCAGCCGCAACGCCAGGGTCAATACACTGGAGGACCGGATCAACGATTGCTTCGTACGATCGCTCAATGGCCGTCCCCTGCCGCCGGACAGCCGGGAAATGACCGAACAACGGCCAGGGAACATTCACCGCTTCGGGCCAACCTCTCTATCCGCCGCTGTGGGGGCCGCAATCCTTCAACATCGGCGCGGGCATGGCGCGGCTCGATTCCGCTGCCGCGTTCGTCAAGGCCAACATGCCGCTCGGTCAGGGCGGCTCGCTCACTGACCGGGATGCCTTCGACGTCGCTGCGTTTTTCACGCGGCAGCCACGACCGGACTTCGCGCACAAATCCGAAGACTGGCCCAAGGGCGGAAAACCGGAAGACGCGCGCTACTGACTCGCGCTGCGGATTCGATGAAGCTCATCACCTGGAACATCCAGTGGGCACGCGGCATCGACCTCGCGGTGGACCCGGCGCGCATCGTGCGCACCGCCGGCAAATTGGCCGACTTCGACGTGTTATGCCTGCAGGAAGTGGCGGTGAATTTTCCCGGATTGCCGGGAAGCCGCGGCGAAGACCAGATCGCGGAACTGTCGCGGGCACTGCCGGGCTTCAGCGCGCATTACGGCGCTGCCACCGATGTCGATGACGGCAAAGGCGGGCGCAGCCAGTTCGGCAATCTGATTTTTTCGCGCCTGCCGGTCCCGCAGGTATACCGGCATCTGCTCCCCTGGCCGGCGGAGCCCGCGGTCAAAAGCATGCAGCGCATCGCGGTCGAAGCGGTTATGCAGGCGCCCTGGGGACCATTGCGCATAACGACGACGCATCTGGAGTACTACTCGGCGATGCAGCGCATGGCGCAAGCCGGCGCGCTGCGCGTGCTGCATCAGGAAGCCTGCGGCCACACTTCGGGCACTCGAATTCGGGACGATGCCGGACAGCCTTTCCATGCACGGCCCCGACCAGCTTCGGCGATCCTCACCGGCGACTTCAATTTCAAACCGGAGGATCTTGAGTATCGCCACCTCACGGCACCGTTCGATTCCGGCACCGTCCCCGCCTTCGTCGATGCGTGGACAGTCGCACACCCGGGAATTCCTCACGCGCCGAGCGCCGGGGTCCATGAAGACAGTTGGGCAAAATCACCCTTCTGCTGCGATTTCATTTTCGTGACTGCGGATCTCGCCGCGCGAGTGCGCGATGTGACGATCGATACGAAAACGCAGGCCTCCGACCATCAGCCGGTATTGATCGAAATCGCGGATTGACG
>WNFI01015799.1_pt1 | contig 35101 bp, 29 predicted proteins | sample 5400471 | NCBI WGS metagenome assembly WNFI01 (sample SAMN13153348, study PRJNA577476) | soil metagenome | isolation source: 100 cm saprolite on Douglas fir-dominated hillslope | place: USA:California | collected 2013-09-17 | reverse complement strand
TTGATGAAAAAAATATTTTCTTTAAACCAGTCAATATAAAAAATATGTTCAGTTTGCAGCACAAACATGCGGCGATCACCGGCGCCGGCAGCGGGATCGGTAAGGCGGTGGCTCTTTTACTTGCCAGGCAGGGCGCTACGGTCCATGTAATAGATGTCAATGAAACACAGGCCGCTGAAGTGGTGAAAGAGATAGAGGGGGCCGGAGGAAAGGCTTCTGCGCAGGTGGCGGACGTATCGAATCAACAGCGGGTATTGGCTTTGTTTGCCGCCTTGCCGCAGATAGATATCCTGGTTAACAGCGCCGGGGTATCGCATATAGGTTCTGCGGAGACGACGGGGGAAGCTGATTTCGACCGTCTTTATAATGTAAATGTAAAGGGGGTCTACAATTGCCTTCATGCCGCCATCCCCCTGATGAAAAAGAATAAAGGGGGGGTGATCGTGAATATGTCCTCTATTGCGGCTAATGTGGGGCTGCCGGATCGATTTGCCTATTCCATGACCAAGGGGGCGGTATCTGCGATGACGCTGTCCGTGGCAAAGGATTATATCCATGACAATATCCGCTGTAACAGTATTTCTCCTGCCCGCGTGCATACTCCTTTCGTAGACGGGTTCCTTAAAAAGAACTACCCGGGGAAGGAAGCGGAGATGTTCGAGAAACTGTCCAAGACGCAGCCGATCGGCCGGATGGCCAGACCGGAAGAGATTGCGGCATTGATCCTCTATCTCTGCAGTGAGGAAGCGTCTTTCATTACCGGTTGCGATTACCCGATCGACGGAGGGTTTACGAGATTGAATAACTAGCCCCCGCCCCCTAAAGGGGGGATAATGATTAAAAAACACTAAAAATAATTTTATGAAATTAATACGACACGGCAGTCTGGAAAAGGAAAAGACAGGCATTGTTCTGAACGATAAATACTATGACACTTCCGCTTTCGGGCAGGATTATAATGAGGCGTTCTTTGCCGACGGCGGGCTGGAAAAATTACAGCAGTTCGTCGAACAGCATAAGGCGCCGGGTGGGGGCACCCGTCTTCCCCAGGTACCGGCGGGCGCCCGTCTGGGTTCCCCGGTAGCACGTCCTTCCAAGATCGTCTGTATCGGGCTGAACTATGCAGACCACGCGAAGGAGACAGGGGCTACCCCGCCGCCGGAGCCCGTTATTTTCCTGAAATCGACCACGGCGCTTTGCGGGCCTGCGGATGATATCATGATTCCCAGGAACTCCCAAAAAACGGACTGGGAAGTAGAACTGGCCGTCGTGATCGGAAAAAAAGCCAGTTATGTCACGGAGGAAGAGGCCCTGGACTATGTAGCGGGTTATTGTCTTCACAACGATGTTTCTGAGCGGGAGTTCCAGATAGAACGGAGCGGCACCTGGGATAAGGGTAAGGGCTGCGATACTTTCGCTCCCCTGGGCCCCTGGATGGCCACCCCTGACGAAATGGGGGATATCGACCAATTACGATTGTGGCTTACCGTGAATGGGAAAACCATGCAGGACGGTACGACGGCTAACTTTATCTTCCGCATCCCTTTCCTGATCTCCTATACCAGTCAGTTCATGACCTTATTGCCGGGAGACGTGATCTCTACCGGTACGCCGGCCGGAGTGGGACTGGGTATGAATCCCCCCGTATATCTGAAACCAGGCGACCTGGTGGAATTGGGTATCGATGGTTTAGGAAAAACGCAACAAAAAGTGGTGGCATATAAAAAATGAGCCAATGGAAGGTATAGACGCACATCAGCATTTCTGGAAATTCGATCCTATCCGCGACAGCTGGATAGGGCCTGAGATGAAGGTGATCCAGAAAGATTTTTTACCGGCGGACCTGTTGCCTGTTCTGAAAGCGGCCGGCATTACGGGATCCGTGGTCGTACAATCCGATCAGTCGGAAGAGGAGAACGAATTCCAGCTGGAAAATGCCCATCGGTTCGATTTCATCAAGGGGGTTGTGGGATGGGTGGATCTGCAGGCGCCTTACGTGGAAGAAAAGCTGGCTTATTACCGGGCTTTTCCCAAGCTGAAAGGATTTCGTCATGTGCTGCAGGGAGAGAAAGACAGGGCCCTGATGCTGAAACCTGCTTTTAAAAAAGGCATTGGGCTGCTGCAAAAATTCGGGTTCACCTACGATATCCTCATCTACCCGGATCAATTGGGTTATACCCGCGAGTTCGTGGCTTCTTTTCCGGATCAGCCTTTTGTGATCGATCACATTGCCAAGCCCTATATCAAAGACAAAAAGATCACGGCCGAATGGAAGTCCGCTATCCGGGCCGTTGCGGCTTATGAGAATGTGTCTTGTAAGATCTCGGGCATGGTGACGGAGGGGGATTGGAAAAACTGGAAGCCGGAAGATTTCAGGCCTTACCTGGATGTGGTGGCAGAGGCCTTCGGCCCTAAGCGGATACTATATGGATCGGACTGGCCTGTGTGCCTGGTGGCTGCTTCTTATCAGCAGGTGTGGCAGCTCGTCCAAGATTATTTTTCTTCCTTTTCAAAAGAAGAGCAAGCCGCCTTCTTCGGCGGCAATGCCATAAAATTTTATAATCTTTAAAAATAGCTCTCTATCGATGAGAGAGCAAGGAGGCGATATGGACTTACAATTACAGGATAAAGTGATCATTGTATCGGGTGGGGCCAAAGGGATCGGAGAAGGCATTAGCAAGGTGCTGGCCGGTGAAGGCGCTATTCCTTTTATCATCGGCAGGAGCGAGGCCGATAATCTCGCGACGGTATCCGCCATCGGGGCGGCCGGCGGGAAGGCGTATCAATTTGTGGCTGAGCTGACGGAGCCTTCCGCCTGTGAGCAGGCGGTGAAGGCGGTGCTGGCCCAAACGGGCCGGATCGACGGCTTGGTGAACAATGCCGGCGTCAATGACGGCGTGGGGCTGGCGTCAGGTAATTATGAGGCCTTCGTCGCCTCCCTGCATAAAAATGTGGTGCATTATTATTTGCTGGCGCATCATGCGCTGCCTTCCCTGCGAAAGTCGAAGGGGGCTATTGTCAATATCAGCAGTAAGACTGCCGAGACGGGACAAGGTAATACATCGGGGTATGCGGCTGCCAACGGGGGGCGTAATGCGTTGACCCGCGAATGGGCGGTGGAGTTGTTGAAGGACGGCATCCGGGTGAATGCGATCATCGTGGCGGAATGCTGGACGCCCTTGTATGAGAAGTGGGTCAAAACGCTGGCTAACCCGGAGGAGAAGCTGAAGGAGATCGTTCAGAAGATACCGTTAGAAAACAGGATGACCACGTCGGAAGAGATTGCGAATATGACGGCCTTTTTGCTGTCGGCGCGGTCCAGTCATACGACGGGGCAGCTGATCCATGTGGACGGGGGATATGTGCACCTGGACAGGGCATTGGCGAATGTGTAGGCTGCGGGCGACCGAAGGTTGGCCAGATGACGGAAGGAATGAAATGTATAGAAAAAAATGAAAGCATTAGTTTGTATAAGACCCGGGGAATTTGAATACAGGGAGATCGACGCTCCTCTGGCTAAACCGGGTCAGGCCATTATAAAGATACGCCGGATCGGCATCTGCGGGACCGATCTGCATGCCTTCGAAGGGACGCAGCCGTATTTTGAATATCCCCGGATCCTGGGGCATGAGCTATCGGGAGACCTGGTGGATTTTGACAAGGCGCCGGGTTTCGTGCCCGGAGAGGTGGTGACCATTATCCCGTATTTTAATTGCGGAGTCTGTATCGCCTGCAGGAATGGCAAGCCGAATTGCTGTGTTACGATGAAAGTAGGCGGTGTTCATGTCGACGGGGGAATGGTGGAATATTTGTCCGTTCCCTCCTCTTCGCTGGTGCATGGGGAGGGGCTCAGCTATGATGAGCTGGCGTTGGTGGAGCCGCTGGCGATCGGGGCGCATGCCGTACGAAGGGCGGCGGTGGAGCCGGGCGAATTCGTGCTGGTTGTGGGAGCGGGGCCCATCGGGCTGGGTACGATGGAGTCGGCGCGGATCGCGGGAGGAGAGGTGATCGCTATGGACATTAATGAGGACCGATTGAAATTCTGCCGGAACCGGCTTCATTTATTACATACGGTGAATGCGGGTTCGGGAGATGTGATGGCTCAACTCCAGCATATTACCCGGGGGGAACTGCCTACGGTGGTGATCGATGCCACCGGTAGCCGGGGGGCGATCAATAACGCTTTTCAATACCTGGCTCATGGGGCCCGGTATGTGCTGGTGGGATTGCAGAAAGGAGAGATCCTGTTCAGTCATCCTGAATTTCACAAGCGGGAAGCGACTTTGATGAGCAGCCGTAATGCTGTCCGGGAAGATTTCGTCCGGGTGATGGATTCGATGGCAAAGGGGCTGATCGACCCGACTACGTATATTACTCACCGTGTCTTTTTCGGGCAGGTGAAAGAGGATTTTGAAAAGTGGCTCGATCCAGCCAATGGGGTTATCAAGGCGATGGTGGAGCTGTAAAAAAGATTTTACATGATAAAAAGGATTTTATGTTTGTTATTGCTGGCGGGGCCCGCTACCGGGATGTGTCTTTCGGCGCAGGACCTGAAACTCTGGTATAAGCACCCGGCCAAATCATGGACCGAAGCATTACCGGTGGGCAACGGGCGACTGGGTGGAATGATATATGGAAAGGTGGACGAAGAGCTGATCCAGTTAAATGAAAGTTCTCTATGGTCGGGAGGCCCTGTCAAAACAAAGGTAAATCGCGATGCCCCTGCTTACCTGCCGCAAATCAGGGAGGCCTTGTTAAAGGAAGCAGATTATAATAAGGCAGCCAGGCTGGCCCAAAAAATGCAGGGGTTATTTTCCGAATCCTACCTGCCCATGGGCGACCTTTCGATCCGGCAGGATTTTAAAGGATCTACTCCAACTACTTATTACCGTGACCTGGATATCCATGATGCGGTCACTACCACCAAATTCACGATAGACGGCACGGAATTCACCCGGCAGATCTTTGTCTCTGCTCCCGACCAGGTAGTCGTGATCCGGCTGCTGTCAGGCAAAGCCGGGGGATTGAATTTTACGGCGGGGATGAAAAGCCAGCTGCATTACCAGGTCCTGCCTGCCGGCGCGGATGAATGGGTGATGAAGGGTAAGGCGCCTGCCCATGTGGACCCGAGTTATTATAATGAGAATAAAGAGCCTATTGTATATGAAGACAGCAATTCCTGTAATGGGATGCGCTTTGAGATGAGGATGCGGGCGTTGGCAAAGGACGGGACCGTTACGGCGGACAGCAGCGGCCTGCATGTCAGCAATGCCACCGAGGTGATGCTGCTCCTGTCGGCCGCCACCAGCTTTAACGGATATGATAAATGTCCGGATAAAGAAGGAAAGGATGAGGACCGGCTGGCGAAGGATTACATGGATAAAGCGAGTGTTAAATCCTGGCAGAATTTGCTGGATGATCACCGGGCAGATTTTCACCGTTATTTCGACCGGGTGTCCTTTATCCTTAAAGATACGGCGGGGGTAGCGTTGCCCTCCGACGAACGGCTGAAAGCCTATTCCGCAGGGGCCTCCGATCTGGGATTAGAGACATTATACTTCCAGTTCGGCCGTTACCTGCTGATCTCCAGCTCGCGGCCTGGTGGACAGGCTGTCAACCTGCAAGGGCTCTGGAATAAAGAGCTGAGGGCTCCCTGGAGTTCCAACTATACGATCAATATCAATACGCAGATGAATTACTGGCCTGCCGAAGTGACGAACCTTTCAGAAATGCATGAGCCGTTGTTCGACCTGATCGGAAGTATCGCCACGACGGGTAAGACGACGGCCAGGGAGTTCTATAACCTGGATGGCTGGGTGGCCCATCATAATTCCGATCTATGGGCGCTGTCCAACCCGGTGGGAGACAGGGGCCATGGAGATCCGAAATGGGCTAACTGGGCGATGGGGGGTAACTGGCTGTGTCAGCATTTATGGGAACATTACCAGTTCACGGGCGACAAACAATTTTTGAAAGACAGGGCTTATCCTTTAATGAAAGGAGCCGCCACTTTCTGCCTGGGCTGGCTGGTGGAAGACAAGGATGGTTGGCTGGTGACGGCGCCGTCCATGTCCCCTGAGAATGATTTTTTTTACGCGCCGGGCAAACAGGCCAGTGTATCCGTAGCTACGACCATGGATATGTCCATCATCTGGGATTTATTCACCAACCTGATCGATGCCGCCAAGGTATTGGGAGTCGATCCGGAATTCCGGGACTTACTGATCGCGAAGAGAAAGAAATTATATCCTCTGCATATCGGTCATAAAGGCAACCTGCAGGAATGGTATAAGGATTTTGAGGATGTGGAAGTGCATCACCGGCATACGTCGCATTTGTTCGGCCTGCATCCTGGCCACCAGATATCGCCCATCGCCACGCCGGCATTTGCCAATGCGGCGAAGAGGACCTTGGAAATAAGAGGGGACGAGGGTACCGGCTGGAGCAAGGCCTGGAAGATCAATTTCTGGGCAAGATTGCTGGACGGGAACCATGCTTATTTATTGCTGCGGCAATTATTACATTATACCAGCGAGACGGAAACGAATTATGCGGAAGGCGGAGGCACTTATCCGGATTTCTTTGATGCGCATCCTCCCTTTCAGATCGACGGGAATTTCGGCGGAACGGCCGGGATGGCAGAGATGCTGATCCAAAGTCATTTGGGGGAACTCCATCTGTTGCCTGCGTTGCCCGATGCCTGGGAAAGGGGGCAGGTAAAGGGACTGATAGCGAGAGGAGGATATGAAGTGGATATGAACTGGGAAAATCACCAATTGGCCAGCGTCCGGATAAAAGCCCTCACAGGAGGTCTCTGTAAGATAAGGACGGCCCGGCCTGTCATGCTGGCCGGGAAAAAGACGCGTTCTACCCGTGCCGCCAGCTATGGGTATATGGTGACCTTTCCCACGGAAAAAGGGAAAGTATATGATCTGATAGCGCTGTAGGGGAAAGAAAAAGAGGATGTTCCGATAACGTATACGGAGAAAGAGCCGATATATGATTGGATAGCTTCGTAATTTTGTAACATGACGCAAAAAGTATTGTCTTTTGGTGAGCTATTGTTAAGGATATGCCCGGATACCGGTGGGGAATGGCTGCAAAATAATACGCTGCCCTTCTATGTAGGCGGGGCGGAGGCGAATGTGGCCACGGCGCTGGGCACCTGGGGGATTCCTTCTGCTTATTTTACGGCCCTGCCGGAGAATCTTATGTCCCGCCAGGTGACCGGTTATCTGGAACAAAGGAAGATCGATACTTCCCGGATCCTGTATCAGGGGCAACGCCTGGGGCTTTATTTTCTGCCTCAGGGAAAGGACCTGAAGAATGCGGGGGTGATCTATGACAGGGATCATTCTTCGTTTGCGGAGCTGCAGCCTGGCCATATCGATTGGGACTCTGTGCTGCAGGATGTGAGCTGGCTGCATTTCAGCGCTATTTCCCCCGCCCTGAACAGCCGGGTAGCCGGTATCTGTGAAGAGGCCCTGAAAGCGGCGGCGGCAAAGAAGATCACCATTTCTCTCGACCTGAATTACCGGCCCAAGCTCTGGCAGTATGGGGCTGCCCCTGTCTCGGTGATGCCCGGGCTGGCACAATATTGTGATGTGATCATGGGCAATCTCTGGGCGGCTGAAAAAATGCTGGGCATACCGGTGGATGCTTCCATCTCGGAAAACAGCACCAAAGAGGACTATTTACGGCATGCCGGTCAGACCAGTGAAAAGATAAAGGAGCTGTTTCCGAAGGCAAGGGTTATCGCCAACACTTTCCGGTTTGATAAAGGGGTGTCGGGCATACAGTATTACACGACTTTGTGGGCGGATAGGAAAATATATCTCTCTACTGAATATTTTGCCGATAAGATAGTCGACAAGGTGGGTAGCGGGGATTGTTATATGGCCGGGCTGATCTATGGCATGCACAAGGGATTACCTTTACAGGATACCCTTGAATTTGCCACAGCGGCCGCCTTTCAGAAATTATTCATCACGAGTGACGCCACTGATCAAAAGGTGGATGAAATCGAAAAATTTATCCAAACATATGAGCGATAAGAAAGTCATTCTGCAAAGCATATTGGACCAGGGGATGCTGCCGTTATTTTATTGGGACAGCCCTACGGTAAGCCTGGAAGTGATCCGGGCTTTATATAGGGCAGGCGTGCGCTCGCTGGAATACACTAACCGCGGACCGGCGGCCCTGGAGAATTTCAGGTTCCTGAAAAAAGAGTTGTCCGGAGAAGCTCCTGATCTCTACCTGGGAATAGGGACGGTGAAGACTGCCGGGGAAGCAGAGTCCTTTATAAAGGCGGGTGCGGATTTTATCGTTTCTCCCATTGTCAACGGAGAAGTTGCAGTAGTAGCTGAAAAGGCGGGACTGCTCTGGATACCTGGCTGTATGACGCCTACTGAAATTCACCTGGCGCAGCAGCACCGGGCGGAGCTGATCAAAATATTCCCGGCTAATATTCTGGGCCCTGAATTCGTCAGCTCGATCCGGGAATTATTCCCGGGCCAGTTGTTCATCCCCACAGGAGGGGTGGAACTGAACATGGAGAATATCCGTTCCTGGTTCAAAGCCGGCGTCTGTGCCGTAGGGATGGGCAGCAGGCTGATCAGCAAGGATGTGCTTCAGCATGAACAATACGAACTTTTATATAAACATACGGTGATCGCATTGGAATTGGTAAAAGCCGTACAGAACGAAATCTGATAATATGAACCTTTCTAAGAACAATCTTTCAACGATCAAAACGACCGGGGTCATCAAACCGGGAAAAGATATTTTCACGCTGCCGGAAAAAGTATTGCAGTTCGGAACCGGGGTATTGTTGCGGGGGCTGCCGGATTATTTCATCGATAAGGCCAATCGCCAGGGAGTTTTTAACGGAAGGATCGTGGTGGTAAAGTCTACGGATTCCGGGGATGCCGGCTCCTTCGACCGGCAGGACGGCTTGTATACGCTCTGTATCCGGGGGATCGGGGAGGGAAAGAAGACGGAAGAAAATATCATTTGCTCTGCCATCAGCAGGGTGTTGTCGGCCAGGGACCAGTGGCAGGAGATCCTGCAGTGTGCACATAACCCGGAGATGCAGGTTGTTATTTCCAACACGACGGAAGTAGGGATCCAATTGGTCGAAGACGATATCCTGGCCGGGGACGACACTTTGGCGGGGGGCGATATCCGCCACCGGCCTCCTGTCTCTTTTCCGGGTAAGCTGCTGGCCTTCCTGTATGAGCGCTACCAGGCTTTTTCGGGAAGCCCGGAGAGTGGCATGGTGATCGTGCCTACGGAACTGATCGTCGACAATGGAAAGAAGCTGGCTGCCATCGTTAAGGAACTGGCGCAGCGCAATAAGCTGGAAGCCGGTTTTATAGCGTGGCTGGAAAAAGATTGCCGGTTCTGCAGTTCGCTGGTGGACAGGATCGTGCCGGGTAAGCCGGATGCGGCGACCCTTGCGCAATTGCAGCAGGACCTGGGGTATACGGATGATCTGTTAGCTATCTCGGAGGTTTATCGTCTTTGGGCGATCGAAGGGGATGAAAAAGTGCAGGCTGTCCTTTCTTTTGCGAAGGCCGACCCGGGGGTGATCATCCGCAAGGACATAGAGATCTTTCGCGAGCTGAAGCTGCGTCTTTTGAATGGCACGCATACGCTGAGTTGCGGGCTGGCTTTCCTGTCGGGATTCGCTACGGTAAAAAATGCCATGGATGATGCCGCTTTCTCTTCCTTTGTCTCCGACCTGATGTTGAAAGAGATTGCTCCGGCCATCCCCTATACCCTTCCTTTACAGGAAGCGCAGGATTTCGGGATGCAGGTATTGGACCGGTTCCGCAATCCGCATATTCAACATCAATGGATCAGCATTACGATGCAATATTCTTCCAAGATGAAGATGCGGAATATTCCGGTGTTGCTGCAGCATTATAAAGTACAGGATGAGCCGCCTCCGCATTTTTCGCTGGGTTTTGCCGCTTACCTGCTGTTCATGAGAGCGGTGAAGAAGGAGGCAACTGGCTATAAGGGAGAATACCGGGGGAAGGACTATCCTATCAATGATGATAAAGCGGGGTATTATTTCGAGCTATGGAAGGAGCGTACACCGGATGAGGTGGTGAAGAGCGCTCTGAAAGACGAAACGTTGTGGGGTACGGACCTGACGGCGTTAAAAGGGTTTGCCGCTTCGGTGACGGAAGATTTGCAGACCCTGATCGATAAAGGTGCGGCTGCCGCACTGGCACCAAAAAAGAGCCCGGCGAGGCCCATTTAAGAACGAAAAAAAAATCTTTATGAATACGCAACAAACAGTTCTGAAAGTTCATCCGGCCGATAATGTATTGGTCGCATTGATCCCTCTGCCGAAAGGGGAGAAGGTGGTCTATGAAGGAGAGGAGTATACCCTACAGGAAATTGTCAAAGCCAAGCATAAGTTCGCTACGACCGATCTGGCTCCCGGAGATCCGGTCACCATGTATGGGGTATTGGTGGGCAAGGCGCAGGAAGCGATCAGGAAAGGGGGGCTTATCAGCACTTCCAATGTGAAACATGCCGCCAGTGATTTTACGGTCGGCGAGCGGCATACGAATTGGATTATACCTGATGTTTCCGCGTTTGCCGGCAGGACCTTTAACGGCTATCATCGGGCCGATGGCAGCGTAGGGACGGCCAATTACTGGGTGGTGGTACCGATGGTGTTCTGTGAGAACCGGAACCTGGATGTGCTGCAACAGGCGTTGGTGACGGACCTGGGTTATGGCCGGAATAAATCTTACCAATTGCAGTCCAAGCAGCTGATCGACTTATATAAGGCGGGAAAAAGCGTGGAGCAGATCCTGGAGACGGATCTGAAGGCTGATTATGAGAAGCATTCTTCCCAGCGCCTGTTTCCCAACCTGGACGGGATCAAGTTCCTCAATCACGATGGAGGATGCGGCGGCACCCGGCAGGATGCGCAGGCTTTGTGTGGTTTGCTGGCGGGTTATATCACTCATCCGAATGTGGCCGGGGCGACGGTGCTGAGCCTGGGGTGTCAGAATGCGCAGGTGAGTATGCTGGAAGAGGAGATTAAGAAACGTTCTCCCCAGTTTTCCAAACCGCTCTATATTCTGGAACAGCAGAAAGTCGGAAAGGAGTCCGATCTTTTATCGGAAGCCATTAAGCAAACTTTTGCGGGGCTGATCCTGGCCAATCAGCAGGTGCGCCAGCCAGCTCCCCTGAGCAAGTTGTGTATCGGTCTGGAATGTGGCGGTTCGGATGGTTTTTCCGGGATCTCCGCCAATCCGGCGATCGGTTATACTTCCGATCTGCTGGTAGCGTTGGGCGGTTCCGTTATCCTTTCGGAGTTTCCCGAGTTATGCGGGGTAGAGCAGAATCTGAGCGATCGTTGTGTGGATACGGATACGGCGGAACGATTTTCTTATCTCATGCGGACCTATAATGAAAGAGCGAAAGCGGTCGGGTCGGGGTTTGATATGAATCCTTCTCCCGGCAATATCCGGGATGGGCTGATCACGGATGCGATCAAGTCTGCGGGAGCCGCCAAAAAGGGGGGGACTTCCCCTGTCACGGCGGTCCTGGATTATCCGGAGAAGGTCAGCAAGCCGGGGCTCAATTTATTATGTACGCCCGGTAATGATGTGGAGTCGACTACTGCGGAAGTGGCTTCCGGGGCTAATATCGTTTTATTCACCACGGGGTTGGGAACGCCTACGGGTAATCCTGTGGCGCCGGTGGTGAAGATTGCCAGTAATACGGCGCTTTTCGAGCGCATGCGGGATATTATCGATATCAATACGGGTACGATCATCGAGGGGACGGAGACGATCCGGCAGGCGGGTACCCGGATATTGGATTATGTGATCGGGGTGGCGAGCGGCGACATTGAGGTGGCGTCTGTCCGGCATGTGCAAGACGATTTTATTCCCTGGAAGAGAGGGGTGTCGCTCTGATGATCGGTCGGTCGCTGGCTCGCGCGGGATGGCCATTAACTGGTTTTCCGATAATTTAAGACAGCCCAGGTATTTAATACGAGTCCGATGACGGCCATGGCGGCCAGGTGGTATCCTATATCGCTGAAGCCGCTGCCTTTTAATACGACCATCCGCATTATTTTGATAAAATGGCTGGGGGGGAAGGTGACGACGATGGCTTGGGCCCATGCGGGCATGCTGTCCACGGAGCTGAATACGCCACTCATCATATTGAAGATGTTGATGAAAAAGAAGGAGAGGGACATTGCCTGCATCTGTGTGACCGAATAGGTAGAGATCAGCAGCCCAAGGCCCAGCATGGAAAACAGGTAGACAATCAGGGAGCCGTATAATACGGCCAGGTTGCCTGTCGGGGCGATGCCGTAAAATGCCCACCCTACCAATAGTCCCAGCGTGAATATGACGATGCCCAGCACCAGGAAGGGGATCAGTTTACCGATGATGAAGATATGTTTTTTGATAGGGGTCACATTGATCTGTTCGATGGTGCCGCTTTCTTTTTCCTGCACGATATTGAACGCCGATTGCATGGCGGCCATGGCGGTGACCAGGGTGACGAGGATGGCCGGTACCATGTACAATTTATAATTCAGGTAGGGGTTGTACCAGTTAGAGGAGGCCACGCTGATCTGTGGCGCATCCGCGTCCCCCGCTGTCGGGACGGATTGCCAGTTCAGTCTTATGTCATCATTAAAGTCTTTGACGATGCTGCTGAGATAGGCGCCGCCGAGGTTGGCCTTGGTGCCTTCAATGGCATCGATGGCTATGTAGAGCTTTTGGGAGTTCTCGCGGACGAGTCCTCTTTCGAAGTCGGCGGGGATCTGGAGGGCCAGGTCTGCCTTATCCTGTTCTACGAGTGCCAGGGCTTCATTATAAGAAGCGGTATAACCCGTCAATTTAAAATGGCCGGAGGCAGTGATCTTGGAAATAAGTTTCTGCGAAAAAGTGGAATGGTCATTATCTACCACGGCGATGGAAATATTCTTCACGGAATAGTCAGCTGCCAGGGGCAGCAGGATCAACTGAATGACGGGGGCTATGAGCAGGGTCCTGAGTAATTGTTTGTTACGGAGGAGCTGCCTAAACTCTTTCTCCAGGAGGAATAGTAAGCTGTTCATTGTAATCTGATTTTGAATCTTCTGAGACTAATGGCAAACAGGAATACGCACATGCCCGAAAGAATGAGGGTTTCCTTCCATACGGAGGAGAAGCCGAGTCCTTTCAGCATTATTTTTTTTATGATAATGAAATACCACCTGGACGGAACGATATTCGCGAGCCACTGCATGGCGAGGGGCATATTTTCGATCGGGAATAAAAAGCCGGTCAGCAGCATGGTTGGCAGCATCATGCCCATCAGGGAGCCCATCATGGCAGCCTGCTGTGTTTTGGCGCTAATGGACAGGAGCAGGCCGATGGACAAGGAGGTCAGGATAAACAGGATACTATCGAATACCAGCAGGAGAATGCTGCCCTTTACGGGCAGGTCGAGAAATACCGCGCTTAATATTAAGATGATAAAGAGGTTGACTACGGAAATAATAAGGTTGGGGGCCAGTTTGGCAATGATGATATAGATGGTCTTGAAGGGGGAGACCAGTAGTATTTCCATGGTGCCCAGTTCTTTTTCTTTTACGATGGCCACGGAAGTCATCATGGTACATACCAGCATCAGCACCAGGGCCATGACACCCGGTACGAAATTAGGGGCGCCTCTTAGTTCGGGGTTGTAAAGCATTTGGACTTCCGGAAGGATTTGCAGGGGTTGCCCGGCAGTATTGGCTAATCCTGCGTTGTAGTCGGTGATGATCTGTGTGATGTAATTGGTGATCGTGGTGGCCAGGTTGGGGTCGGAGGCGTCGGCGATCACCTGTATGGTGGCTTTGTTGGTGTGTATGAGATCTGTGGCAAAGTTTTGCGGGAAGATGACCGCCATTTTGATCGTTCCTTTTTTAAAGGCGGCTTGCAGCTGGTCGGCGCTTTGCAGACTCTGTTCCAGGTCGAAATATTTGCTGGCGGCGATCTTATTAATGATCTGGCGGGTTACAGCGTCTTTGGAATAATCGGCGACGACGATCTTTGAGTCTTTGATCTCATTGGATAAGGCGAAGCCGAATAAGACGATCTGCGCGATGGGCAGGCCGAAGAGCATCAGTAGTGTTTTCCGGTCGCGAAAGACATGTAAGAACTCTTTTCGGATAAAAGTGATTAATTGCTTCATGTTAATCGTCTTTACGTTTAGCATTTCTTGCCAGCTCATAGAAAACATCTTCCATGGTACCCGCGGCATATTGCTGTTTGAGATTAGAGGGGCTGTCGAGGGCTGCGATGACACCGTCTACCATGATGGAGACGCGGTTGCAGTATTCCGCTTCATCCATATAGTGGGTGGTGACAAAGATGGTTACGCCTTTGTCGGCGGCATGATAGATGAGGTCCCAGAATTGCCGGCGGGTGACGGGGTCTACTCCGCCTGTCGGCTCATCGAGGAAGACGATATCGGGTTCATGCACCAGGGATACGGAGAAGGATAGTTTTTGTTTCCAGCCCAGGGGCAGTTCCCTGACCAGGGTCTTAGCTTCGTCCTGTAACTGGAGTTCCTGTAGGAGCTCTGTCGTTTTTGTTTTTATTTGTTTTGATTCCATGCCGTAGATGCCGCCATAAAAGCGGATATTCTCCGCTACGGTCAGGTCGTCATACAGGGAAAATTTCTGGCTCATATAGCCGATGCGTTTCTTTATTTTTTCTGTCTCGGTGTAAACGTCGAAGCCGGCGATGGAGGCTTTGCCCGAGGAGGGGGTCAGCAGTCCGCAGAGCATGCGCATCGCGGTGGTCTTCCCTGCTCCGTTGGCGCCCAGGAAACCGAATATTTCTCCTTTCTCCACTTCGAAGCTGAGCTCATTGGCAGCAATGAAGTGGCCAAATCGTTTGGTGAGCTTGTCAGTTGTGATGACTGGTCGCGTGGAGCCGGGTTTGCCGGGATGGGTGGTTGTAGGCTGCATGGGTTTATTCTTTTAGGAGGTGAATGAAACAATCTTCGATTCCCGGGGTAATCGGTGATATGCTGACGTCGGGATGTCCTTTGGAATGGAGGTAGGGGATGAGGTCTTTATCAGCGTCATTTGTGAACGTGACATGTAAGGCGTCCCCGAAGGCAAAACAACTGGCTGTTCCGGGAAAGTCTCTTACGTCTTTCAGGAGTTTGTAGGTGTTGGAGGATTTGATGGCGTATAGTTTTTTCGGGAATGAGCGGATGATTCCTTCGGGGGTATCGATGGAGAGAATGGCCCCTTTTTGGATGAGGGCGATGCGGTCGCAAAGATTGGCTTCGTCCATATAGGGCGTGGAGACGAGGATAGTGATGCCCTGTTCTTTGAGCCTTTTGAGCATTTCCCAGAACTCTTTTCTGGATACGACGTCTACTCCTGTTGTCGGCTCATCTAAAAAAAGGACCGCGGGCTTATGTATCAACGCACAACACAGCGCCAGTTTTTGTTTCATGCCACCCGAGAGTTTTCCTGCCCTGCGGTCCTTAAAAGGTTCTATCTGCTGATAAATGTCTTTTATTAAATTATAGTTTTCCTGTATGGTGGTGCCGAATACCGTGGCGAAGAAATTAAGGTTTTCCTCTATCGTGAGGTCCTGGTACAGGCTGAATTTGCCCGGCATGTAACCGACGCCTTTTCTTATTTGCGCATAGTCTTTTACTACGTCGAAGCCATTGACGGCGGCGGAGCCTTCATCTGCCACCAGGAGGGTCGTCAGGATCCGGAAGAGGGTGGTCTTGCCGGCTCCGTCGGGCCCGATCAGGCCGAACAGTTCGCCCGGGTTGACGGAGAAGGAGATGTCCTTGACGGCGGTGACGGCGCCCTTGTTATAGGTTTTCTTTATGTTGTTGAGCGTGATCATTTGCTGGGGGTTTACTTCGCGTGATCGGTTTATTCGGTGATCTATAGTTTGACTTCGCCGTACATGCCTATTTTCAGATAGCCGTCGTTCTTCACTCTTATTTTTACGGCATAGACCAGGTTGGCTCTTTCGTCTTTGGTCTGGATCGTTTTGGGGGTGAATTCCGATTTGTCCGAGATCCAGGATACCTGTCCTGCATATTCTTTATAATTTTTGTCTCCCAGGTCTGTGTATACTTTTACGGGCTGTCCCAGTTTTACGGTAGTCAGTTGCGAACCCGTGATATAGGCCCGCAGGGTGAGGGTGTCCAGGTTGGCTATTTTGTAGATGGCTTTTCCCGTCACCGTCATTTCGCCTTCCAGCGCATATTTGGTAAGCACGGTGCCGCTGATGGGATTGACGATCTGTCCTTTATTGATCTGGTCCTGGATCTGCGCGACTGATTTTTCCAGGGGGTTCTGTTCGCTGAAGACGGTCCTGTTTTGGGTGGCGATATTGGAATTATCCAATGCGATCTGTTGTTCGGAAACGGCGATCTGTTTCTGCAACTGATCTATCTGGGAGTTGATATCGTCCAGTTGTTTTTGGGTAGCGGCATCTGCTTTAAGGAGGTTCTCCGTTCTTGTCTTTTCCCGTAGTTGCTGGGCTAGTTGGGATTGCTGGACAGCCAGTTGTTTCTTCACCAAGGAAATTTGCGGTTGCGGGTTAGTCGTTTTTTGCCGGAGCGCCTGTATGGTGGCCTGAACCTGTTGTTTCTGTAAGACGATATTGGACATGTCTATATTGCCGGCAATGGCGCCTTTGGGGAGGGTATCTCCTTCTTTGATGGGTAGGGAAAGTATTTTCCCGTTCTGCTCTGCCGAGACGATGACTTCGTCGGTTTAGTTACCGGATGTTGTTTTATGGTTGTATTGGGACAGGAGCAATTGCACCTCATGGACTACGCGGTCCTGGCGGGCCTGTGCTTCTGCGTTGATATCATTCAGGTAATCGTTGGTGTTGATGACTCCGTTGGCCAGCTGGACGGCGGAGGTCTGTTTTACAGAAGCACGCAGCTTGACAATTTCGTTATCGGATTGTATGAGCTGCTGGTAGCGGGCGATGTCTGCATATTGTTGTTTCAGGGTAAGGTTCGTGTTGAAGAGGAAGGTGCTGCGTTGGGCCTGGACCATTTCCTGGTTGTTCTTATTGATGAGCTGGTCTTTTTTGTAGGTATATAAACCCCCGATATTCCAGTTGAGGCGAAGGCCTGTCAGATAGTAGCCTGTGAAGTTGGTCGATAAAAAGTTGAGGGGGGAGGGCTTGCCGACGCCTCCCTGGAAGAAGGCGTTAAGCTGTGGGTAGTTGTTGATCTTCGTGAGATGCCGTTGCAGCAAATAAGATTCTGTCTGCAGGTCATAGGCTCGCAGTTCCGGTCTGTTGATGGAATCGGTCAGGGCGGGGGCTGCGGGTTTCACTAATAGGGTGGAGTCGGTGATGATCTGGTTGAGGAAGAGGCCGAGCATATCGGTGTAGGCTTTGCGGGAGGCCTTTAGTTCGATAGAATGCTGATCTGTTTTCAGCAATTCGGCTTTCAGTTTATTGAGACTGCTGTTGAAGTCCGTACCGTTGTTGATGGCTGCCTGTACTTTGTCCATGCCGGTTTGGATATCCTTTTTCGATAATTCATTTTGTTCCAGTTGTTCGTCGATCAGCAGGGCGCCGAAGAACAACTGGTTGATACGGTCTTTTAATTTGAAGAGTTCCGTGTTGAGATTCTCTTGCTGGAGGTCGGCGTCGGTCCGGCTGATATCTTTTTTTTGCTGGTTGATCCCGAAGTCGGTCAGGGTTTGGGAGACTTCTCCGTATAACTTGTATTGGTCTTTGGATACGGTGGGGACGGTATAACCCGGGACGGATATTTTGGTTACTGCTGACTGGTAGGTGCCTGTTCCGCTGACGGAGAACTGGGGGTATACTCCTTTGGAGATATTGTCGATGGTATATTCTTTTGTTTTTTCGATGAGTCCTCTTTGATGGGAGAGGGGGTAGTTGGCTTCTGCCTGCTGGTAACATTGTTCCAGGGTGAAAGACTGCGCTGAGACGCTGGCCGTTCCACCGATTGCTCCGGTCAGAGAGAGCAGGAAAATAAAAGAGGTGTATACTTTTCGAGATTCCTTAATCATTTTATTTAGTATTTGGTTTTAATCATTTGATTAATTTCTGGGCAAAAAAAACGTTCGACTGACCTAACCGTTCAAAACTATTTGGCCGACTGCCCAAAATGTAGGGGTGGATTGACATTTTGAGTCCGGGACGGGGGGCTTTTGCTTTTGAGGTTAGACGGATGAGCAAATGGAATATTTTAAGAGTGACCTATTTTATTTTTTTGCATGGACGATTTTGTCGGGTGGTTATGTTAGTGGGGTGGTCAGGATTGCTTTCAGCCAGATGGGCACCAGTTTTTTTCGTTCCTGCATACGGGCCTGGAATTGTTCGTCGGTTACCTGGGTCACTCGCTGCAGGATCGGCTTGCCGATAAAGGGGAATATGGTTAGTCCTATCAGGTTGGATATAAAATGGAAGGGGTCCACCGGGGCGATCTTTCCAGCTTTGGCGGCCTCCTGCAATTGTTGGAGGAGATGAGACCTCATGGGGCTGACTTCTTCGTGGATCTCTGCGCTTATTTTGGAAGGGTTGCCTCTGATTTCGTTCAGCACAAAGAGGGGCAGGTTGGGATTCATGGTCAGGAAATCGATGTAGGCGATGACTATTTTTTCGAGTTTTTCTTCTATGCTGGTTTTCTCATCGAAGACATTGACCGATATCCCCTGTATGAATTGCCTGAAATTCTCCATCATGATGATATCGTACAGTTTTTGCTTGCTGCGGAAGTAATAGTTCAGCAGGGCGAGGTTGATCCCGGCTTCTTCTGCGATATCCCTGGTCCGGGTAGCGTCAAAGCCATTTTGCGTGAATAGCTTTTTAGCTGCCGCCTTTATTTTTTCTTCTGTCGACGTTTCTTTTTCCACTGTCTTTTTTGCCTTGCTCATGCCCATTATTTTGTGGTACAAAGCTAGGGCTATTTTTGAAAATTAAACAAATTTTTTAATCATGTGATTAAATCAGTGGCGAATTCTTAAAGGATAAGATCGCAAAAGACTGATTACATGTTTGTTGTAGGATATTTGACAGGCTTTATGATTAGATGAGTATCTTAGTGCGGTGGAATCAATAAATCCAGTATATCCATGAACATCCCCAGAAAGGCTGAAAGAAAGCACACTTCTTTGTATGCCGGGACTTTTCTGATCGCCTTTACGACGCTGGCGGTGGAAATTACCTTTTCGAGGCTGCTGAGTGTGATCGCCTATTATCATATGGCGTTCTTTGCCGTGTCGACCGCTATGTTGGGCATGACTGCCGGGGCCCTCACTCTTTATTTTAAGCCGGATTGGTTAACCCCGTTGAATTTCCGGAACAACCTGGGGAAGATGGGGGTTATCTACGCTTTATCCATTCCTCTTTCCGTATTGATGATCTGTCTGCTTCCTTTTAGCGGGGATCTTTCGCTGATGAAGTGTCTGGCCCTTTTTGCGACCACTATTGCCTGCTCTCTGCCCTTTTACTTTTCTGGTATTTTAATCACGGGGTTATTGACGAGGACCGGATTGCCGGTAAACAAAGTATATTCCAGCGACCTGGTCGGCGCGGCTTTTGGTTGCCTTTTCGTAATAGGGGGGCTCGATCTTTTCGACGCTCCTGCTCTTATCATTTTTACCGGGGCGATAGCCGTGGTGGCGGCGGCGTTGTTGGGAGGGGGACTCTTTTTCAGGAAGCACCGGATAAAGATCCTCTCTTTATTTGTGCTGCTACTCTTTTGTTCTTCCATTAATTTCTTCACGCACAACGGGATCCGGCCCATCACCGTGAGGGGAAAGATCGAGGAGACGAATAATTATGTATATGAGAAATGGAATTCTTATTCCAGGGTGGCCGTATTCCCTGAATCCTTCGAGCGGCCGCAGCTGAATGGGGCCAGCCCGGTGGCGCCGGTGGATCCGGCAGATCAGTGGGTGCATCAGTATAAAATGACCATCGACGGAGATGCCGCTACGATTGTGCGGAGGTTCTCCTCACTAAAAGATATCGGTCATCTGAAATATGATATTGTGAATACGGCCTGGTATCTCCGGCCGGGAGGAAGCGCCTGTGTCATAGGCGTTGGTGGGGGCAAGGATATTCAGGCGGCTATTTTGTTCGGCAGTAAAAAGATCACCGGGGTGGATGTCAATCCGATCTTTATTAAGTTATTACAATCCAAATTCCGGTCTTTTGCCGGGATAGCGGACCGGGGAGCTGTCAAGCTGGTAAATGATGAGGCCAGGAGTTATTTATCCGGTAGCAGGGATAGTTTTGATCTTGTACAGATGTCGCTGGTCGATACCTGGGCTTCCACGGGTGCGGGAGCTTTTTCTCTTTCCGAAAATAGTTTATATACGGTGGAAGCCTGGCAGGTATTTATAAGCCGTCTTTCTGATCATGGGTTGTTTACGGTTTCGAGATGGTATAATCCGGCAAACCTGGGAGAGGCGGGGAGGATCGTCAGCCTGGCTTGCGCTTCCCTGTTCCGGGCGGGAATTTCTAATCCCCGCGGGCATCTTGCGCTGATAACGGTCAATAATATTTCAACGCTGATCCTGAGTAAGCAGCCTTTTAGTCCGGGCGAAATAACAACGTTAAGGAATGTGGCGGATAGCCTGAAATACCAGGCCTCTGTCCTGCCGGATGTCCTGCCGGAAAATAATCTACTCCGGCAGATGTTGTCGGCGCCTTCAACCGAGGCGCTGGGGCAGGTGACTAAACATCAAAGCCTGAATTTCGAAGCGCCGACGGATGAAAATCCTTACTTTTTTAATATGCTGAAGATAAATCATATCGGTTCAGCTAATCAATTCAGGGAAGGGGTGGTTAAGGGTAATCTTTCGGCAACCGTGACTTTGCTGGCCCTGATGTGTTGTCTTTCTATTCTTACGCTACTGACGATTGCCGTGCCTTTGTTGACTATGGGCCGGAAGGTTGTTCGTTCGGGACCTGTCAGGGTTTTGTTCCGGGCGGGGGCTCTTTATTTTTCCCTGATCGGAGCGGGGTTTATGTTGGTGGAGATCGGGCTGATACAAAAGCTATCGGTTTTCCTGGGGCATCCGGTGTATGCCCTGGGCGTTCTTCTTTTCACGATGATCTTAAGCAGTGGCATCGGTAGTTTCTTTAGCACCCGGATCATTGCCTATCCGTTGGTGGCGGCTATCGGTATCCTGTTGGTCAAGTTCGCTGTTGACGGACTGTTGGCGGGCATGATCAATGCTCCACTGTTCTATAAAATAATCGCTTCCGTCGCTTTGCTTTTCCCCTTAGGTTTTATCCTCGGACTCTTTTTCCCGACGGGTATGCAATTGGTGAACAGCCGGCAATCGATGGATACTACGCCAATGATGAAGGGTGGGCAATTGACGGATACCGCCTGGTTCTGGGCGTTGAATGGTATTTTCGGTGTTTTGTGTTCTTCCCTGGCGGTGTTCATCTCCATTTTTGCCGGCATCGCTTTTAATTTCTATCTGGCTGCGATCTGTTATGGAGCTTTAGTGCTGATCATGCCGGTACTGAAGAAGAAGTGACTGATCATCAGGGCGTCGATGAGGGAACTCATGCTCTAAGCGTCAAAAAAGAGACTACTCATCAGGGCGTCACCGGATATCCCTTATTGATCCAATCCGTTTTTATGTTGTGTTCGATGTTCAGCAGCTTGTGCCGGGTGAATTTCATATCGTTCAGCAAGGTGAAGGCGGGGCGGATATTGGGGCAATGCTCGAACGGGCAGCATCCGCAATAGATGACGATCAGGGCATCTTTCGGCAATTTACTCAGCTGTAGTTTGAATTTATTCAGATTGACGCTATCCCGCGCAGGGCCCATATCGATAGAACCCTTGACCAGGGCGCCGGGGCCGATGCTAAAGATGATGGGCTGCTGTGCTTTCGGATCATTAATGGTATTAGCTAAGTCGGCGGGAGCTAACAGTTGGGATGGTTTCCAGGGATCTTGGGCGGGGTGGGTTTTAAAGCCGGTCAAGCCCAGGATGGTAAAAAATGCGATGCCGGATAAAAGTAAAAGGGTCTTGCGTTTCATGTAGCTGATTTTTTTAGTATTAAGCACACGGCCATCAGAGGACTGGCGGCCGAACCTTAAAGGTAATGAAACTGTAATATTGGGCGTTGGAGTAGGATTTTTAGGGTGAAGGGGAAAGTTTCCGGCCGGTTAATGGATTATTACGGCTTTTGTTAATGCCCGGAGCCGTACTTGCAAGCTAAAAGTCATGTCTATTTGCTGCCATTTGAATTTCCGGGAGACCGGATTGCTTCTTTGTTTATTAGGATTGACCGGCGTGGGGCGCGCGACCGGGTTGCCCGCCCCTGTGGATGGAAAATTGATGGCCGGGACGGCTAAGGTGAATATTACTCCTTCAACGGATGAGCCTATCCACGATTCTGTATATGCGCGCAGCCTGGTGCTGGAGTCTAATGGCCGGCGTCTGGCTTTTGTGGCCGTCGACCTGGCGGTCTTTACCAGCGAGCGGATCGGGCGGATCTGCAAAGAAAAATTCGGGATCTCGCAGTTGATGCTTTGTTCCTCGCATAATCATTCCGAGCCGCAGCCGGCGGACAAACGATCTTTCCAGGGAAATCCCTACACGTCCTTTTATGAAGACCGCATTATTTTATCTATAGAGAGGGCGGTGCAGAATATGTTTCCGGCCCGGGTGGCGGCGGGGCGGAGGAGTTTCCCCCAATTGGGCTTCAACCGGCTGATTGTCCGGGAGGATGGCCATGCCCGGGAATCCTGGTTCTCGGACGCCCAATATACTTCTGAAAATCCCGAGCGGATCCCTTTTGGGCCGGTGGATCCGGAAGTTGGTGTCATCAGGATCGAAGACATGCAGGGGCAGCCCCGTGCTATTGTCATGAATTATGCCTGTCATGCGGATATCGTCTGTTTTAATTATGCCATATCTGCAGACTATCCGGGGGTGGCCTGCCGGAAGGTGGAAGAAGCGTTTGGCGATGGTCTCAACTGCCTTTTTGTGCAGGGGGCGGGAGGGAATATCGAGTCGTTGCAGATCAGCTCCCGCAGATCGGGTCCTACCGATGCTTTCCAGACCGACTATGCTCCTATGGAGCGGACGGGGGAGATCCTTGCGTTCCAGGCGGTCAAGCTGGCCAGGTCCCTTCATCCTGCGGCGGATCAGAGCGGTGTCCAATATATGGACGATACGCTGCGGTTTACCGGGCGGTATGATAAGACCCTCGCTTATAACGTGCATCTGTCCATGATCATCCTCAATAAAGATATCGTGATAGCGGCCTGTCCCGGGGAGTTGTTCGTTCAGCTTCAGTTGGATTGGAAAAAGAAAATGGAGTTAGCGGAGGCCAAACCTTTTCTCTTCGGGTATACCTGGAGTGGGGGAAGCTGGCCGGGTTATGTTGCGGATGTCAGGTCGGCGGCGTTGGGAGGATATGGAGCCGACCAGGGGGAGAAGCTGATAGAGGTGGGAGCGGGGGAAGCGATGATCACCCGGCAGCTGGAGGATTATTATAAATTGAGCGGGCTGATGCGGGACAAGCCGGGGCCGATCGGGTTTAAGGCAGGGGATCAGTGGGTGATCAGGCCTTTTCATAAGGAGGAGAAGAAGTAGAGGGGGCGGAGATGTGGGTAAAGTCTGCATAAATGCTAATATATTTAGTAATTAATGCTAAAATTATTGGTATATTTGTGGGGGGCGATAGACTCTATGAGTGGGGTGATCGGGCATTAGAACGTATATAAATCATTTTTTGGGACAATGGGAAATCGGGATCCTCGCTATGACCTTATTAAGCCTATGATCATTGGGGGTAAAATAAAAACCTTCACTGACATATTTAAATTTATTCCAAAAACGGTGGTTGCCACCGATCTTGGGAAGAAGGTGGATCGTTTTACGGAATTGATGAATCGGATAGAGGGGTTCACGCTGGAAGAATTGTTTATGATGGCAAAATTTTGTGATCTGGATGAGTCGCAGATGCTCCAGTTGGCGGAGAATGAATATCTAATGAGCAAGAGTAAGATTGTGAAGTCTAAATAAGAATATCTTAAAGGAAGAGCGTTGGTTACAACCTGTGTTGAGGCCGTCTTCATTATTTTTGAAGGCGGCCATCTTTTTTTATTGCGACAATCAATAAAAGATTTTTTTAGATAAAAGGACCGTTCTTTATACTAATTTATGGAGCCTGTCACTATTTGGATTATTTCCTTTTTAGCTATCGCCGGAGTTATCATACGGCCTTTCAGCATACCGGAGGTCATCTGGGCTGTCACCGGGGCATTATTGCTGGTTGTTCTTGGCCAACTTTCACCGGCTGCAGGTGTAGCGGGTATTGCCAAAGGAACGGATGTGTACCTGTTCCTGACCGGAATGATGCTGCTGGCCGAAACGGCGAGGGAGGAAAAATTGTTCGACTGGCTGGCTGCCCATGCAACGCGGCTGGCCAAAGGATCGCCCGGCAGGCTGTTCCTCCTGATCTACGGGGTGGGGATCCTGGTCACGGTCTTTTTATCCAATGATGCGACTGCCGTAGTCCTGACTCCTGCTGTTGCGGCGGCTATGAGAGCGGCGAAAGTGGAGAAGCCGTTACCGTATTTGCTGATCTGCGCCTTCATTGCGAATGCAGCTTCTTTTGTGCTGCCGATCTCCAATCCGGCCAACCTGGTGATCTATGGGAGTCATATGCCTGGCCTATTGCAATGGTTGCCGCGCTATGTTTTACCGTCGGTCTTTTCGATCGCCGTTACGTATTGGATGCTGCGTTTTACCCAGCGGGGCGCCCTGAAGCAGCCAATCGAAACGGATATTCCTGTCCCTATACTTTCTGCGGGCGGTAAGATGGCCCTATCGGGCATTGCTGCGACCGCGATGATCCTGCTGACTGCCTCGGCCCTGGATATTCCGCTGGGCTTGCCGACAGCCATTACCGGTACGCTGACTTCCGCCCTGGTGATCATCCGGGCGAAGAAGAATCCCTGGGTGGTTGTCAAAGGAGTCTCCTGGTCTGTGATTCCGCTGGTGGCCGGGCTTTTTGTCATTGTGGAGGCATTGGGAAAGACCGGGGTGATACAGATGGTTGCCGATAGGCTGCATCAAAGCGCCGCTCATTCGGTCGCGGGTGCGACCTGGGGTAGCGGCCTTGTGGCGGCTTTGGCCTCCAATCTCATGAATAATCTGCCGGTGGGCCTGATGGCGGGCAACGCGGTTCAGGCGGGTCCCATACCTGAGATGGTAAAAAGCTCTATTCTGATCGGAGTGGATCTGGGGCCTAATCTTTCTATAACGGGCTCATTGGCTACGATACTCTGGCTGGTGGCTTTGCGTAGGGAGGGGCAGTTTGTGAGCGCCTGGACTTTCCTGAAACTGGGGCTTTTGGTTATGACTGCCGCGTTGTTGTGTGCGATAGGGGCGCTTTGGTGCGTGCGGGGCGGCTAAAATGTGGACGGTGGAATAGTCAGGGGGCGTATATTTGTAAGACATGCACCGAATAATGCGAATATTGATCATCGAAGATGAAGATCGTGTGGCATTACCCATAAAAAAAGGACTCGAGGAACTTGGTTTTTCCGCTACGATCGCTACTGATGGATTGACAGGGGAAATGCTGGCTTTAAGCGAACCTTTCGATCTCATCATTACCGATATCCTCTTACCGAAGATAAATGGCCTCGAGTTGTGCAAATACATCCGTCAGGAACTGCCCGATATTCCCATTATCTTGCTCACTGCCCTTGGAACGACAGACGATAAAGTAGAAGGTTTCGATTCCGGCGCCAACGATTACATGGTAAAACCATTCGATTTCCGGGAATTGCATGTGCGCATCAGAGAATTATTGAAACGATCAAAGGCGCAAGGCGGCGGCGTAAAAGAGGTTGTTTTGACCGCCGGAGATCTTGAAATGAATCTCAGAACGAAGATCGTCCAACGCAATAACAAGGAGATCAACCTGACCCGAAAGGAATTCAAGTTGCTGGAATATATGATGAACAACCAGGGAAGGGTGCTCTCCCGGGCTGAAATTGCGGAAAATGTCTGGGAAACGTCTTTCGATACCGGAACGAATTTTGTCGACGTCTATATTAATTACCTCCGAAAAAAGATCGACAAAGACCACGAGTACAAATTAATCCATACCCGGCCGGGAATAGGATTTATCTTTAAAGAGCCCCTATGAAGATCCGATTGAAGCTAACGCTATTGTTCTCCGGGCTGTTCGCCATCCTGTTGCTGGCTTTTTCGCTGGCGATCTATTTTTCCAATGCCAATCAAAGGGAAGAGGAATATTTCAAACGGCTCCGGCAGTTAGCGATCACCAAAACCCATTTGCTGTTGGGCGCTCATGTGCAGCCCTCCGTCCTGCAACTCATTTATAAAAGTTCTCTGAATACCCTTCCACAGGAAGAAGTGGCCATTTTCGATACCGCCTTTCACCTCCTTTATCATGATGCCATGGATATAGATAAGGTAAAAGAAAGCAGGCCGATGATCGATAGCATCCTCACCATGAAAGAAATCCATTTCTATGTCGACGATCTGCAAGCCATCGGGTTCCTGTATGTTTTCCAGGGGAAGGCCTATGTGATCACAGCTGCGGCGAAAGATGATTACGGGCTCAGCAAGTTGAAAACACTTCGGATCGCACTGGGGCTGGGTTTTGCCATGGCCATCCTGTTAATCTTGCTGGCCGGGATCTTTTTTTCCAGGAAAGCCCTGGCGCCGGTCTCGGAAATGGTAGAGAAAGTGGGCACCATTACTGCTTCCCATCTCGATCTGAGGATCGGGGCGGGCAATGGAAAGGATGAAATAGCCGAGCTGGCCCTTACCTTCAACCGGATGCTAGACCGGCTGGAAAATTCATTCGATGCCCAGAAACAATTTGTTTCCAATATTTCTCATGAGCTCCGGACACCGCTGGCTGTCATCATCGCGGAACTGGAGGTATCGACCATTAAAGAAAGGTCTACGTTCGAATATAAAGAAATGAACCTGCTGATCCTGGAGGAGGCGCGTAAGCTTTCCCGGTTATCCAATGACCTGCTCGACCTGGCAAAAGCCAGCTATGACCAGGCTGGGATCACTTTTAAAGAGCTTCGGCTGGACGAAGTTTTGCTGGATGCCCGGCAAGCTGTCTTAAAATCGAATCCCGGCTACCGGGTCGAACTGCTTTTTGAGAAGGAGATTGAAGAAGGCGATGGCATCACTATCAGCGGGAATGAATATTTGCTGAAGGTCGCCTTCTGCAATCTTATCGAGAATGCCTGTAAGTTTTCCGGCAACCAGCAATGCTCTGTCGTCATTAGTTTTCAGAAAAAGCAATCCATCCTGCGTTTCACAGACACCGGGATCGGTATATCCCCTGTCGATCTTTCCCAGATTTTTGTGCCATTTTACCGGGGGGAGAACAAGAAATATGCAGAAGGGAATGGGATAGGCCTGTCCCTTACCGCTAAGATCATTCACCTCCATAACGGAAATATTACCGTCGATTCGGTGATCGGTAAGGGAACGACATTCACGATCGGGCTACTCCATTCCTAAGCTTTCTTCAGAATTCCTTCAATATTTCTTCAGTATTGCTTCAAAATGCTCTAAACAATTTCTAATAAATTTATAACCGATCTCTAACAGGCTATTGATAAGAACCCTGCTAACTTTGGACTAAACCTTTCAAAGGTTGAGGCTATAAATTACTCTATGGCAGAGAACAGCATCGATTCTTCCCCTGCGTCTTTTGTATTGCAAAAAGTTCAACCGGCCCTGCTCGGCCTGATGGATGGGTCTGTTTCTACACTGGCGCCGCTTTTCGCGACAGCGGGGCTGACGCATTCGTCGCATAAAGCTTTTTTGGTTGGGTTAGCGGCTTCTGTCGGGGCGGGCATCAGCATGGGACTGGCGGAGGCGTTGTCCGACGATGGTTCGGTGACGGGACGTGGTAATCCGTGGGAAAGGGGACTTATCACCGGGTTGGCTACCGCCATGGGAGGGATGCTGCATACGCTGCCTTTTCTGATGCCCAACCTGGTCATCGCCCTCAGAACGGCTTACGCTGTAGTCATCTGCGAACTACTAGTGATCGCTTACATACGTTTCAAATTCATGAAGTCGCCTCCCGGAAAAACGATCGTACAGGTTATTATCGGCGGAGGGATCGTATTTATACTCGGGATCCTGCTGGGAAGACTAGGGGTCACGGAATAGCTGACCCATAGTCGTGGACCTGCGAACTAAAGCTGTTGATTAATATCATGAGAAACTATATTTATGGGGCCATGATGGGGTGTATCTTCCCCTTCTTCGTTCATGCGCAGGATAATTATGAAATACAGGTATACGGTGCTCAAACGGTAGCAAAAGGGAATACCATGGCAGAGTTGCACAGCAATTTTACCTTTGACGGGCGGAAGACAAAGGAGAATGGGGTATTGCCGACGAATCATGTTTTGCATGAGACGGTCGAGATCACTCATGGCTGGAATTCCTGGTTCGAAACGGGCGTTTATTTTTTCAATACGATCGGGAGCGATAATCGTACGAATTATGTAGGGAGTCATATCCGGCCCAGGGCGATGGCGCCTGCTTCCTGGAAATGGCCGGTGGGCGTCAGTCTTTCCCTGGAGGGTGGTTACCAGAAAAGAGAATACAGCGAAGACGACTGGACCCTTGAGATAAGACCTATCGTGGATAAGCAATTAGGGAAGTTATATCTTTCTTTAAACCCTACGTTTGACAAGTCTTTTCATGGGCTCAATAAGAACCTGGGGTATGTGTTTTCCCCCAATTTCAAGGCGGCCTATAATGTGACGAAAGTGGTCGCCGGCGGGTTGGAATATTATGGCTCGACAGGTCCCCTGAATCATTTTCAGCCTTATCAGAGTCAGCAGCATCAGTTGTTCTTTGCCATCGACCTGGATTGGTCCCCGGACTGGGAATTTAATGCCGGGTATGGCTGGGGCTTTACCCAAAGCACGGACAATGCGATTTTTAAAATGATATTGGGATATCGGTTTCATTAGGCGTCAATGGTCGGATTAGCTATTGATGGTTAGATTATTGGTCGATGCATTTGTCGATAGCCGGCGATTACCGGAATTGGATTTCGTTCCTGTTATAAAATTCTCAAATGAATACTATAAACGATCTGTCTGTTGAGCGCGGGGTGGAGATCCCTGGTTTTAATGAGCCCCATTCCCAGGCGATCAGGATCTGGCATTGGACCTTTTTCGGCACGATAACGGCCTCCCTGGTCACTGTATTATTGGCTTCTACGATATTCCGGACCCGGAATACCATTGCATTGGTGCAGGGACCATTACAGGAAAAAGGCGCCACGGTTAGTACTGATCAGGCGAGGGCGGTAGCCCACGAGTATAATGACAAATTCTGGATGCTTCACACTTATATCGGGTACGTGTTATGCGGCTTATTGTTAAGCCGTATCATTATCGAGATCGCCCAACCCAGCGAAGAGAAATTGCGGGTCAAGCTCAAAAAGGCCTTAGGGTTTAGGCCTGGAAACTCATCGGAGAAAATGGAAAGACAGCATTATATCCAGGTGAAGGGGCTCTATCTCGTCTTTTATATCCTGATCTTCACGATGGCCCTGACGGGCCTTGGGCTTGCCTTTGAAGATGCGGCTATCTTAAAGGGGATCCAGGGGACTATAAAGCAGGTACATAGTTTTGTTCAATATCTCATTTACGGGTTTATTTTAATACACCTGGCGGGGGTTATAAAGGCTGACCTGGATAAGCATCAGGGCCTTGTCTCCAGGATGATTCACGGGAAGAAGGGTGAGGTTTAAATTAGTATCATGAGAAAAATATGTCTTACCGTCGTCGGATTTTATTTGATGATCCTCCATGCCTTTTCACAGGTAACAACAAAGGATAGCTCTACTTATCAACCTAAAAAGCTCAAGGTGGAGGAGGTCAACCTGATATCCAGCTATTATACCCAGAGCGGGGATCACTCCGCCATACGGGGAGGGATCGGCTCTGAAAAAGTGACCGATCTCGCCAACGGGCTGGAAGTAAAATGGGTCGGATGGGACAGCCATCAGCGGAAAAATACCCTGACGGCCGGACTGGGCATCGATTATCATACGGCTGCATCCCAGGCCTGGATATCCAAAACAGGGGCTTCTAAGCATACAGATGGCCTTCGTCTTTATCCTTCCCTGGACTGGACCCGGGAGAACGAAAAGAAGGGCACTTCTTTCAGCCTGGGCGCCTATTACTCGAATGAATTTAATTATCAGTCCTTGGGGGTGAGCGCCGGTTTCACGAAGAAGACGAAGAAGAACGGGGAATTCGGACTGAAACTGAGCGGTTATTTCGACCAGGTAAAACTGATCTTTCCTTCGGAATTCAATGCCGACAGCCTCACCAGCTACGTCGGCGGGGACCATCACCGGAATTACGGTTCCAGTCCCCGCGAGACCTATACGGCTTCCTTCTCTTTTTCACAGGTCATCAACAGCCGGCTGCAGGCTGCCGTACTCCTGGACCTTGTTGAACAGAACGGGTACCTGGGGCTGCCTTTTCACCGCGTATTTTTTACGGATGGGACCGATGCGATCGAGAAATTGCCTTCCAGCCGGTTCAAGCTGCCGCTGGGGCTGCGGTTGAACTATTTCCTGGGAGACAGGGTTATCCTCCGTTCTTATTACCGGTTCTATGTCGATAACTGGGGCCTGCGATCGCATACGGCGAGCCTGGAAGTGCCCGTCAAGATCACGCCCTTCTTCTCTATCTCGCCTTTTTACCGGTATTATACACAAACAGGGGTGAATTACTTCGCCCAGTATGAGCAGCATCTGAAGACAGACGGTTATTATACCAGCAATTATTCGTTGTCTTCCTTTTCCAGCCATTTTTTCGGGGCTGGTATCCGGTTGGCGCCCCCGAAGGGACTCTTCGATACTCATCTGAGTATGCTGGAGCTGCGTTACGGGCATTATACGCAAACGACGGACCTGGTATCGGATGTCATTTCTTTAAATCTTAGTTTTAAGTAAGATGGGGGAGAGATCTGTCTTCCGGAAGGAGCTGAAATTAATGGGCAATCGCTTTGAGATCAGCGCAGTGGCTGCTGAAGAGGCATGGGCCATGGAGCGGATCGATGCGGCTGTCGGAGAGATCCAACGGATAGAGCGGCTGCTGACCACCTATGACGAGGGCAGTGAAACCAACCTGATCAACCGGAATGCGGGAATAGCCGCTGTTGCCGTAAGCCGGGAGACTTTTGGATTGATCGAACGTTCGATCCGGATCTCGGGCATTACGCAGGGGGCTTTTGATATTAGTTATGGTTCAGTGGACAAGCGATTGTGGAATTTCGATACCCGGATGGAGCAGTTGCCTGATAAAGAAACGGCCAAAAAGATGGTAAGGCTGATCAATTACCGGAATATCCTGCTTGACCCTGAAAAAAGTACGGTCTTTCTGAAGGAGGAAGGAATGCGTATCGGGTTTGGAGGGATCGGTAAGGGATATGCCGCGGAACGTGCAAAACTGGTTATGCAGGAGAAGGGGGTTGACAGCGGTGTGGTGAATGCTTCGGGCGATCTGACGGCCTGGGGATTTCAGCCTGACGGGAAGCCCTGGACCATTGGCATCGTGAGGCCTGATGTAAAGAGGGACCTATTTTCTTACCTCAACATAACCAATATGGCGTTGGCTACTTCCGGCAATTATGAAAAGTATGTAATGATCGGCGGGAAAAAATATTCGCATACGATCGATCCGCGCACCGGCCTTCCCGTCACCGGGATAAAAAGTGTGACGATCATCACGCCGAATGCGGAAATAGCCGATGCCATGGCGACACCGGTTATGATCATGGGCATCCGGGCAGGGTTGTATATGATCAACCAGATGAAAGACATTGAAGCTATCATTATCGATGACGATGATAAAATATATACTTCCGATCATATTCATTTCACCTGAAATTCAGGGCATTGAACTTTTTTTGGCATGTGCTGATTTGTTTGTAGCTTGATCGGGTCGTGTCAACGTCTAAAAGAAATAATGCCTTCATGAAAAGAGTACTCCTGCCGATCATTGCCAGCCTGTTGTTAGTCATCCTACCTTGTCTGCTGAGAGCGCAAAGCAGCGTCCGACCGGAACATCTTCTATGTGAGTACCTTACTAATCCCGAAGGAATAGACGAATCTTTACCCAGGTTGAGCTGGACCCTGGCTGCCACCGAACCCGCTGCATTCGGCCAACGTCAGACCGCCTATCTGATCATCGTCAGCTCTTCGGCAAAGCAATTGGACCAAAATCAGGGGGAACTATGGAATTCGGGCTGGACCGCGTCCACCACGATGAGCAATATCGTATATGGAGGTAGACCATTGGAATCGGACCGGACTTATTTCTGGAAAGCATGTGTTAAAGACGAATCCGGCAGAAGATCGGCATGGAGCGCTGTCGCCCATTGGAGCACCGGCCTGTTCAAGCGGGCTGAATGGACGGCCAAATGGATCGGTTCGACGGAGACGCTGGATCCGAAAGCGACGGACTGCAATGTGCCGGATCCCTGGTTCCGTAAAACAATCGATCTTACCGTACGGCCGGCCAGAGCGACGCTCTTCGTAGCGTCGGTCGGCTATCATGAGCTATACGTGAACGGGAAAAAAATAAGCGACGATGTATTATCCCCTTGTGTGAGCGATCATTTAAAACGCGCAAGGTATGTAGCTTACGACATCGCAGCAGCCTTACAGCCGGGTAAAAATGTGATTGCCTTCTGGCTGGGCGCCTCCTGGTCTATTTTTTCGTCTTATGCGACGGATGATAAGCCTCAGGCGCCCATTGTGATTGCGCAGGCTGATATTTATAATTCAAAAAAGCCGGGCGGGACGCCGGACGGATCGCGGGCGACCCCTGTGCTACGCATACAGACAGACGACAGCTGGAAGACCCGGCCCAGCCCGAATAGGCTTTTGGGAAAATGGACGTTCAGTCAAATGGGAGGAGAGATATGGGATGCTGCTAAAGAAATACCTGATTGGAATTTGTTATCCTGCGATGAAAGCGGCTGGAAAGCAGCTACCCTCTATTATCCACGACTACTGTTAACTGCCCAGATGGTCGAGCCCAACCGTTTGTTCCAGGAGATCCATCCGGTGTCGGTGGAAGAGAATTCCGATGGTTCTTTCCGGGTAGATATGGGTGTCAATTTTGTCGGATGGACGGAAATAAAATGTAAAGGGTCACAAGGGCAGCGGGTCGACCTGTTCTTCTCGGAGCGGGAGAAGGACGAGATGACCTTTCATATACACAATGCCTTCATCATAGGCAAGACCGGCGAAGGGGTGTTCCGCAATCATTTCAATTATAGTTCAGGGCGCTGGATAACGATACGCGGATTAAAAGAAAAACCCGCTGTCACGGATGTCCGCGGGTGGGTGGTCAGAACGGCTTATCCGTCGGTGGCCACCTTCGCCTGTTCGGATTCTTTACAGAACTGGATCTATGACCGGGTCCGGTGGAATTTTGAGAATCTTTCCATTGGCGGGTATGTCGTGGACTGTCCCCAGCGGGAGCGAATGGGTTATGGCGGAGACGCTCATGCGACTTCTGAAACGGGTATGTTCAATTACGGGCTCGCGGCCTTTTATACAAAATGGATGGAAGACTGGCGTGACGTGCAGGGTGCAAGATCCATGGATCCTTTGAACTATGGCGGCAATGCCGACGAGGGCATTCTTCCTCATACGGCTCCTACTTACTGGGGTGGAGGAGGGCCTGCATGGGGAGGGATCTGTATTACGCTACCCTGGCTCCTGTATCAGCAACTAGGGGATGAGCGGGTGTTAGCAAAAAATTTCGATCTGATAAAAAACTGGCTTGCCTTTCTGGATACGCATACGCGGGACGATCTGCTGGAGCGATTTGGCGGGCAATGGGATTTCCTGGGGGACTGGTTATGGCCTCATGCGGGAGAGGAAGGTATGAACAATGATAAGCCGCAAAATATATGTTTCAATAACTGCTACCGGGTATATAACCTCCGCACGGCTGCTAAGATAGCCCGGGTGATAGGGAGGAATGCGGAGGCCAGCCGATGGGAGCGCCAGGCAGCCGCTTCCAGTCTTGCCATCCATGCCCAATATTATAATCCGTCCGACCATAGTTATTCGGATAGCTCGATGGGTAACCTGGCGGCCGCTCTGTTAGCAGAAGTGCCTCCTCCGGGGCTTCGTGATTCGATCATGGACCGGCTCGCCCGGGAGATCCTGGTTGTCAGGAACGGGCATATACATGTGGGAATTACGGGAGGCGCGATGCTGTTCAAATTGTTGCGCAGCGCCGGGCGGGACGACCTGATCTATTCGATGACTTCACAGACCGATTATCCGGGTTGGGGATATATGAAGGCCAATGGGGCCACTTCGCTCTGGGAGATGTGGGAAAAAGACCTGCCGGGCCACTCTCTGCTGCATAGCTCCTATCTATATCCCGGAGCCTGGTATATAGACGGGCTGGGCGGCATCCGACGCGATCCGGATCATCCCGGATTCAGCCGGTTTCTCGTTCGTGTTCCGCGGGTCAGCGCTTTACAGGTATCCTGGGCCAAAGCTACCTATGAGTCGCCTGCAGGGGAGATCAGGACGGCCTGGCGACGTCAAGACGGTAAGCTGTCCCTTGAAGTGACGGTGCCTCCGGGCACTACGGCGAAAGTTTATTTCCCATCGGCTGCCCGTTCCGGGGTGAAACTGTCTTCTTCGCGGGCGCGTTATGCGGGCGCTGAGAATGGGTATTTGATCTATGAGGTCAGTGCGGGGAGGTATGTGATGGAGGGGGGATTGGCGGGAACCAAAACAGATATTATAGCAGAAGGGGAGCAACCTCAAATCGCTGCAGATAATAAAGGAATTATAAGAATCGTATTTGGTCAGAAAGACAAAATATTCTGCTCCACATCAGACGATAAGGGTACTACCTTTTCTAAGCCTGTTTTAGTGGCACAGGTGACTGATATGCATTTGGGTATGTCCCGCGGCCCCCAACTAGCCAGTTCCGGTAATTATTCGATTATTACAGCTATGGATAAATCCGGAAACATC
>WNFI01688338.1_pt1 | contig 35128 bp, 42 predicted proteins | sample 5400471 | NCBI WGS metagenome assembly WNFI01 (sample SAMN13153348, study PRJNA577476) | soil metagenome | isolation source: 100 cm saprolite on Douglas fir-dominated hillslope | place: USA:California | collected 2013-09-17 | reverse complement strand
CGGCATGACCAGTGCCGGGCGGGTCATCACGCTCGTCGCGCAAGTGGACCGCCTGCCCATGGTGCTCATGGACATCCAGGCTGACGCCGCGTGAAACGCCGCCCGCCTCGCAAGCCGCAGCGCAAGACCCAGCGCAAGCAGCGCCCGAAGAGCGCGGGTAAACCCCCGGCTCGGCGTCTGCCCGTAAACGGGCGTGCCGAGGTCGCCGAGGCCGATCCGCTCGCCGATGCGCGTATCCGGCCGCTGCTGGAGCGCTACTGCGTGCTCGCCGGCGTGAAACAGTCCGCACTCGGCCCCGATCACTCTCGGTTGAGCTTGCCCCAGGGCGAGCGGGCGTTTTTCAGGGATCGCGAGCGCTTGAGCGTGGCGTTCTCGCTCGCCGCGCTCGAGCGAGCCCCGGACGCCGAGATTGCCGTGCTCGGCAGTCCGTTCGTGTCGCAGTTGATCGAGGCGATTCGGACGCGCGCGGCGCGCCTGTCGCTCGGTTTGATCGCGCCGTCGTCACCCCCTGTCCCCCCCTCCCGAGACGAGCGGGGGGACGGTAGCGAAGTCGGCCTGCCGATTCCCGTGCGGAACGGAACAGGCAAAGTGAGCACGGCGCGGGTGGCCCTGCATCCGGTGGGGCGACTGGTCGCGCGCGTGGTGTTGCGGGCTGGAGCGGGAGTCGAGGAAGCCGTGGTCGAAAGCGACGTCTACGACCTTTCGGCCGGCGCCCAAGTAAGTGACGATGTCGCGGCCGCATTCCGGGACCTCGAGGCGGGGCGGACGGAGCCCGCGGACCCGTCGGAAGCAGGTAAGGCCGCGCGCGTCCCAGCCCGGGAGCCCGGAGACCTGCTGCGGCTCCTCTTGATTCATCTCCAGGAAAAGTCGGCGGAGCGAGTGGCCGCGCGGCGCGCGGCGGCGGAGCAAGCGCTCGCCACCGAGCTCGGCCGCCTGGACCGCTACTTCGAGTCGATCCTGAAGGAGCAGTCGGACCCTGAGGCCATTGGCACCGTCACGGCGCTCGCCGAGCGCCGCCGCGCCGAGGAGATCAGGCGCAGCCAGGTGAAGGCCGTGGTGCATCCCTTACAGCTCATCGACGCGACCGTTTTGGTGCAGCGTGCCGAGTGGCAGCTCGAGTCGGCGCATGGGCGTCACGCAGCGTTCAACGCACAGCGGTCGCTGAGCGGTGCCGCCGCCTGGATCGTGGCATGCCCGCATTGTGGTCGGCCGCCGACGAGCCTCGTGATCTGCCGGCACGACCACTGCGGCTGTGAGGCGTGCTCGTCTCAGTGCTCGGTTTGCCGCGAGGATTTCTGCGCGGAGCACGGCATTGCGCATTGTCGCGTGGACGAGCAACCGGCATGTGACGAGCACGTGCGCGTCTGCGCTTCGTGCCGCTTGCAGCACTGCACCGCGCACGAGGGGGTGTGTGCCGAGGACGGGCACACCGCCTGCACGGCCTGCCTCGCGCCCTGCGGCAGCTGCGGCCGTGTCGTGTGCAACCGGCACGCGGAGCAGAGCGGGGCGGATGCGCCGAAGGGAAGCCGGCGTCTGTGCTCGGCGTGCCTCAAGTACTGCGAGGGCGGCACGAACGAGCCGGTCGGCGTGGATGAGGTCACGGAATGCGCGAGCTGCGGCAGGTCGGTATGCACGGCGCACCGGGCAGTGTGCGTGGTGGACGGACAGGTGCATTGCTCGCAGCATTTGCGCCGCACCGACACGTCGCGGCGCCTGGTGTGCGCGCGACACCGGGCCGGCTGTGTGGAGGAGGCAATGGCCCTCTTCGCCTCCGATGAGGTCGAGCCATGCCCGGTGTGCGGCAAAGACGCGTGCGCCCGGCATCGCGCCGCCTGCGGCTACTGCGGGCGGCAAGTGTGCACGGCCGATCTCGAGCAGCAGTCCGGCCGCTGCGCCACCTGCGCCCAGCTGGCGGCGATCGCCGAGCCGCCGGAGGCCGTGATCACCGCGGCCCGAGCCGTCATCGGCGGAGGGGTACCGAAAGCGTCGCGTGCGTGGCGGGTGGCGCGCGACCACAGTCACCTGGTGGTGGAGCTCGATCTCGGCTTGCGGCGCAAGGCGGTGTTCACGCTGCGGCATGGGGACAGCGTGCCGGACAGCGTCGTGAAGCATTCGCTGCTCGGATCGAAGCGTCGGAGGTAGGGGGTCGCGCGGCCACCCGTCTCACGGGCAGCTCGGTTGCTCGCGAGTGCGTGCCACCGTCGGGCGTAGGAAGAAATTCTTAAACAGGTAGTTCATCCACTTCTCGTCGCCTGCGATGCGGCGTCGGAAGACGTCGAGCAGCGTATCGGTCCGCGCCGCGATGAGCATGTCACGAACCATCCGCACGTACCGCACATCGCGCATCACCGGGCCGTGCCCCGGGACGATGATGCTCGGCGCGAGTGCGATGAGCGAGTCCAGCACGCCCGGCCACGTCGCGGGATAGGCGTTGAAGGCGAACGGAACGGGCGCCACCACGAGGTCGCCCGTCGCCAGGATCCGCTGCACGGGGAGGTGAATGACCAAGTCACCACGCGTATTGCCACAGCCAAACCAGCGGACGTCGATGATGGTCTTGCCCCGGCGCAGCGTCAACCGATGGTCTACGGTGTCGTCGGGCGCGATGGCCCTGAACCCCGGCGCTTCGGCGACGTACTGGCCGATGATGCGGAGCGCGCTCGCGACCGAAGCTCGCTCGACTTCAGAGACGGGGGTGCTGTCGATTCCCAATCCCAGGTTCAGGAGCCGCGTGTAGCGATCTGCCACCGGAGGCGCGCCCTGCACCGTAGCGGTCCGGTTCCTCGCGCCGAGCGTCGCGAAATCGGCGGCGGTGTTGGCCTGCATCACGAACCGGACGCTGGGGAACGAGTCTCGATACACCTGGTTCCCGGCCACGTGATCGTCGTGCCAGTGCGTATTGATCACCACCCCGACCGGCTTCGGGGTGAGGTGGCGGATGACGGCGATTGTTTCGAGCGTGGCGAGTCGCGTGAACTGCGCGTCCACCACGACCACGTCACTATCCCCGATGATCAACAACGAGTTGGAATTCACCGCGAGGCCCAGTGGCTCGCGCCGAATCACCGCGAATACGTTGGTTGCGAGTTTCACGACCTCCGGATTGACATGTGGCCATGCGAGCCCGAGTGCGAGGAGCAGCGTGCGGATCATGGTGGAGTTGAAAATAGCCACGGGTCGAGCCCCGAGCACCGATTGCGGCCGCTGGCCCCGGAGCCCACATTCCCGGCCTCGATGCTTAGCCTTCGGCTGTTCGTCGCCGCGGCTCTCCTTCCGGCGCTTGGGCTCTCCAGCCCCGCCTGTGCCCAGGTGTACCTCGGCCTCGACGCTACTCTGACCTCGTCGTACGTGTGGCGCGGCGTAACCGGGGACTGGGTGGGGTTCTGATCGGGTGACGCGTCTCGGGCCGCAAGGCGAAGGTGAACGTGGGTAGACGTGGACGACGTGGGCATCCCGCGTTCGACTCGCGCGACCAATTGCTCGATGCGCGCGCCGATGCCGAGCTCGATCTACACGGGTTCGGCGCGGTCGAAGCGCGGTCCGCGGTGCGCGCGTTCCTCGAGAGTTGGCGACGTCGGAAGGCTGGCGCGGTCGTCCATATCATCACGGGAAAAGGCAAAGGCTCGACCAGCGGGCCGGTGCTGCGCGGGCTGGTGAAGACCCTGCTGCAGGGGGAGCTGCGGGGGATGGTGGTGGAGTGGGGCTTGGACGATGGGGAAGGGGGATATCGAGTGATCGTCCGGTGATTCACCTCGATCGTGTGCTCCAGCATTACCATCCACGAAAAGATCGCGCTATCGGCACTGCGTTCAAGGTTTTCTTGTAGAGGGGAGGTCCCCGTGCGGCAGGTCGCCCTCGTCGTCGCGGCGCTGGTACTGGTGGTCCCGGCCGCGAACACCCAGCAAGTCGGAATCCTCACGCGGAACGCCACTCTGCGGAGCGGCCCCTCGAGCGCGGCGGACAAGCTGGCCGTGCTTGAGGCCGGCGACGCAGTCACGCTGCTCGACGATGGCCATCAAGCGGGCTACGTGCGTGTGCGTACGCAGACCGAGGACGTAGGCTGGGTGTGGGAGCGTTTTGTGCGACTGGTCGATCCGACGGAGCTACACCAGCCCACGGTGCCTCACACCTTCGTGCCGGCCCCGGCGACGGTGTCGGTGGCGCCGGGGGATTTCGACGGTTGCCCGGATTCAGGCAACGCGAAACCCCACAACGTCAGCGCGCTGAACCGTTTCAAGAACCGCAGTGCGGATCCCCGGGACGCCGACACCGACAGCGCCGTCACGTTGGCCGCGATGCTCGCGCCCAGCACCGACGACGCGGCTCGGTTCGACGAGACCAAGGCGGCGGAGATCACCGCCTACGTGTTCCGCGTGATTCCGGGCGGCCGGAGTGAGACCACCAACTGCAGGCTGGGGGATCCGGTCCACCGCGACAGCCACATCGAGCTCACGCTGAGCCCGAGTGACACCGCCTCCATCCGGCGGGTCATCGTCGAGGTGACGCCCCGTTGGCGTGCCGCGCTGAATGCCCAAGGCATCGATTGGTCGACGGCGACGCTCCAGCAGACCATCGAGGGGCGTTGGGTGAAGGTGCGTGGCTGGCTGATGTTCGACGCCGAGCACAAAGCGCAAGCGGAGAATACGCATCCGGGAGGCGCCCAGAACTGGCGGGCGACGGCCTGGGAGATCCATCCGGTCACGGCCATCACGATCGTCCCCGCACCCTGAGCCATCAGGGCCCGGTCGAAGTCCGGCGGCGTTAGGTGGCCTCGCCCGTCTCCTCGCCCAGCTGCTCGACCGCCAGCCGCAACCGCGCGGCCGCGGTCTCGAGCAGCCACCGGTCCACGTCGAGCAGTATCCCCTGATCCAGGGCGTAGGTCAGTAGACCGAGGGCCGCGTGGATCTGATCGCTCGCCGTTTCCAGCTCCATCCGCCGCTTGAGCCCGCTACGGCGCGGGCCGCCCTTCCGGCGCTCGAGCTCGACGGGCGTCTGCTCATTGCGGCGATCAGCCTCGCCGCGTCGTTCGGATTTTGCTCGGCGATTCTTGCGTTGGGTAGCCATGGCTCCGAATCTGCGTCTCTTTATTACTCGCCGGGAGGGCCCTCCGTGTGTCGCGGCTGCTGCGTAGCGATGTAGGTGACGGCGTCCCACGCGTTGTGGATGCCGTCAAACAGCAGGACTAGCGCCGTCGCGGCGATCACCAGGAGCGACCGGAGGGGGTCTTGTCGCAGCGTGATCGATGCCACCAGCAGCGTCACGTAAGCGATGAAGGGAAAGGCTGTGTGCCAGAGCCAGTCTTCCAGCACCGGCTTGTACCCCTTCTGCCCAGCCGACTGTCCGCGCGCCCGCCCGATGACGACCAGCATGTAGATGATGCCCGCCAGGCCGCTGGCGCCGAGGGCGAGGCCGGCGCTCGAGACGGCGTGCCATGGCACACTGATGATCGCCGAGATGAGCAAGACAGCGCAGAAATGCACGATCGTGGGCGTGCCGAACGCGCCCAGCTCGGGGCCGCGAATTGAGCGCGCCTCGGCCCCAAGGACGACCACCACGAATTGCAGACCCGTCAGCGCCGCCGCGGACGAGCCGACGATGACGTAGAAGTTTTCCCAGGCACTGAACGGCGACACTGCAGTCGGCTCCACGACGGGTCTCCCGTGACACTCCCCAGAAGGTAACGCTGCGCGCGGGCCAAGGCTTCATCGCGTCGATTGTGTAGCGGGGGCATTGCCCCCAATTTCCATGCACCGGCCACCAAGGCACGGGCATGGTCGCACGCGAGCACAGTAGAGTAGACCGGCGGCTCCTGCCGCCCCGCCGCAGTGACAACGATCGTCGCTTGGGCGAGCGTCGTCTGGAAGTGATCTCGCTCGACGAGGAGCGGCGCAACCAGGTCGAACGCCGCCGGGCCACCGATCGGCGCCAGCCCCCGAGCCGGCGCCAGTCAGCGGCCCGCGGCGACAAGGTTGTCGTCCTCGTCGTCAGCGACCGGGAGGACGAAGCGCGTCGCGTGCGCGACCTCCTGGCCGGCGCCGATCCCGACCGATTCAGCGTGGCAGCCACAGCGCCGCAAGCGTCGCTCGGCCGGCTGGCCAAAGGCGGCGTCGACGTGGTCCTCTTGGCCATGTCGCTCTCCGCGCGCCGCGGCTTCGCGACCTTCACGGAGCTCCGGGCGCTGGCGCCCGCCACCCCGTTCCTGTTTCTCTCGGACGCCGACGACGAGCGCAACGGCCTCGAAGCCGTGCGCGCCGGGGCGCAAGACTTCCTGGTGAAAGGTGAGGTCGACGGGCCGGTCCTCGCGCACGCCCTCCGGCTCGCGATCGAGCGGAACCGCCTCCATTCCGCGCTGCTCGATCTGGCCCTCGTGGACGATTTGACGGGGCTGTACAACCGGCGTGGCTTCCTGACGCTCGCGACCCGCGATCTGCGTCTCGCGCGCCGCGGCAATGAGACGCTGCTCGTGGCATTCGCCGACCTGGACGACCTGAAGGGCGTAAACGACACGGCCGGCCACGCGGGAGGCGATCGGGCTTTGCGCGACACCGCCGCCCTGTTGCGGCAGACGTTCCGCGACTCGGACCTGGTGTCCCGGATCGGCGGCGACGAGTACGCCGTGCTGGTGCGACACTCGGGACCCGAAAGCGCCGAGGTGCTCGCCGAGCGGCTGAAGCGGCAGGTGCGCGACTTCAACCGCCGCGGCGCACGACCCTATCAGCTCTCGATCAGCCTCGGCTTCGCGGCCCACAAGGCGAGCACACTCGGCTCGGTGGCCGGCCTGTTGGACCGAGCCGACCGCGCGCTCTACCGGGACAAGCGGCGCAAGCACGACGCAGGCTGACGCGGACTCCATGGCGGTCAAAGGCAAGCCTCGTCGCCCCGATCCCCAGCGCGCGCTCCGGGACCACCTCGTCGAGCTGCTCGACGGCGGTCACGCTCACGTCAAGCTCGAGGACGCGCTCGCCGACTGGCCGCCCCAGCTCCGGGGCGTGAAACCCTCCGGCCAGCCGTTCACGCCCTGGCGCCTGCTCGAGCACATCCGCATCTCGCAGTGGGATATCCTCGAGTTCACGAAGAGCGCGAAGCACGTCTCACCAGAGTGGCCGGCGGGTTACTGGCCCGCGAGCGACGCGCCCCCAGATGCCACGGCGTGGGACAAGAGCGTCGCCCAGGTGAAGCACGACCTGCTGGCCATGCAACGACTGGTGCGCGACCCGGCCACGGACCTGTTTGCCCGCATCCCGCACGGCACCGGACAGACACCGCTGCGCGAGGCGCTCGTCCTCGCCGATCACAACTCCTATCACCTGGGGCAGCTGGTGTTGCTCCGGCGCCTGCTCGGCGCCTGGAAGACGGCCTAGGGATGGTAGCGACCCGGTTCGAAAGTCCGATCGGCGAGCTCCTGCTCACCGCGTCCGACTCCGCGCTCACCGGTGTGTGGTTTCCGGGCAAGGGGGAAGTCACGTGTGCTCCGGCGAATGACGGACGCGGGCCCGCGAATGCCGTTCTCGCCCGAGCATGCGAGCAGCTCGCCGAATATTTCGCCGGGAGACGCACGACGTTCGCTGTTCCACTGGAGCCCGCCGGTACGCCGTTCCAACGCCGCGTGTGGGAGGCCTTGCGCGCCATCCCGTACGGCGCGACGCTGAGCTACAGCGAGCTGGCGCGCCGCTTGCCCTCATGAGGCTGTGACCGCCTCCGCGACCTCGTTCAACGCGCCAGTCCCAACATCGTAGATGAACCCCCGCACCCGGATATCGCTCGGCACCCAGGGGTGTGACCGCACCTTCCGGATCTGGTGCCGCACGTTCTCCTCCAAGTCGCGGAACGCGTGGAAGTGGACCGGGGTGACCGGCGTCTCGTCTGATTGCGCGCGCAGTTTCGCGACCAGCTCCTCTTCCTTGAAGGTGAGCATCCCGCAGTCGGTGTGATTGACGATCATCCCCTCTTCGGTGCCCAACAGGTGGTGCGAAATCAAGAGCGAGCGGATCGCGTCTTCCGTCACGATGCCGCCCGCGTTGCGGATGATGTGGGCGTCTCCGGTTTCCAAACCCAACGCGGGCTCGATCATTAGGCGCGCGTCCATGCAGGCGACGATGGCGAGCTTCTTGGCGGGGCGCATGGGCACCTGGCCCAGCCGAAAGTCTTGGGCAAAACGCCGGTTGGCCTGTTGTGCGTCATCGATGGCGCTCATGGAATCTCCTCGCGCTTCCTTGCGCGCCCAAGCTAGCTCGACCGCGCGCGAATGAGCAAGTTCACGGACGACGGAGATGGCGCCCTTAGTGGTCGAACGCTGCTTCAATCTCCTGGGCGGCGTCGAGCGGTGCATTCGACAGATTCGCGAGGATGGCGACGACCACTCGGGAGTCACGGTCCAGGCCGAAGGCCGCCGTCCCGCCCACCGAGCCGCCGCCGTGGAACGCCCAGCGGTGTCCTAGGCTGTCGGTCCTCAGGAACCAGCCGATTCCGTACCCCGTCTCCTCCCCCGCGCTGGTGCGCTGCGACGTGAACAAGAGATCCAGCGTCTCCGGCTTCAGGAAGCCAGGCTGGAGCAGCGCGGACCCGAACTTCACCAGGTCTTCGGCGCTGGAGACGAACCCACCGCCCGCCCACTTGTAGCTGTTGTCCACCGCGGGGGCGATGTGAAAACTCCCCGCGCTGTCGCGATCGTAGAATTGGGTGCGGCCGGGTATCAGGCTGTCCACGCGGTCGGGGGCTGTGTGGGTCAGACCGAGCGGGCGAAACACGTGCGCCGAGATGTAGTGCAGGAAGTTGTCCCCCGACGCGCCCTCCACCACCGCAGAGACGAGATTCCAGCCGTAGCTCGTATACGAGAAGCGCGTGCCGGGCGGGAACAGCAACGAATCGTCCTGAAAGATCTTGAGCCCGTCGAGCACGCGGGCGTAGTGGCGGTTCGAGAAAAACTCCTGGTCCTTGTAATGCCGGATGCCGGCGAGGTGGCCGGCGAGCTGCCGGGTGGTGATGGGGTAGCCCTTGTCCGGGAACGACGGCACGTAACGTTGCACCGGTACGTCGAGGTCGAGCTTCCCCTGCTCGTACAACAGGGCGACGGCGGTGGCCGTGAGCGGCTTCGATACGCTCCCGATCCGGAACTGCGTCTCGCGCGTGACGGGCTGCTGGCGCTCCGCGTCGCCGTAACCGAACCCCTCAGACCATACCAGCTTCCCATTCACCGCCACGGCCACCTGCACCCCGGGGATCCTGGTCGCCAGTCGCTGGCACACGAGTGTACGCTCGCGGGCTACTACGTCAGCGTACGCGGCAGGAACGCTCCCTGAGCGCCGGGAAATGCAGGGCGTCGCTTGGGCGGCGAGCGCTGCGGGGATTAGGAGACCGGCGAAACCAATGCGTCGGAACATGGACGTCTCACGCTCCTGTTGTGGATAGTGCGTCGGACCGCCGGATGCGACGTGCCCCTAACACCAGAATCGCCGCCATGACGCGCTCCCGGTCCATCGGGATGACGCGGACGTTCGTGAAGACGACGGTGCGCTCCTGAGCCTGGAGCGGCGCAGTGAGGAGCGGCGCGAGGAAGACCACGGTTCGGCGCATCGTTCGAGAAACAACGACCCGCTGACGCCGGGCGCAAGCCCGGATAGCTTTGGTCATCTATGGAGCGTGCCTCGCTGGAGCGCGTGCGGGAAGCACTCTCGGCCGACCTCGGCGACCGCTACACGATCGAGCGTGAGCTGGGCCGGGGCGGCATGGCCACCGTGTACGTCGCCGAGGACCTCCGGCACAGCCGCCAGGTCGCGATCAAGGTGCTGCGGTCCGACGTCGCGGCCGCGATCGGCGCGGAGCGGTTCCTGCGAGAGATCGCGATCGCCGCGCGGCTCACCCACCCCCACGTGCTTCCACTCATCGATTCCGGACAGGCGGCGGGATCCCTCTACTACGTGATGCCGTACGTGCGCGGCGAATCGCTGCGCGAGCGCCTCGTGCGCGAGAAGCGGCTCTCGCTCGAGGATGCCCTGCGCATCGCGCGCGAGCTGGGCGCGGGACTCGACTACGCGCATCGCGAGGGGTTCGTTCACCGGGACGTCAAGCCAGAAAACGTGCTCCTCGTCGACGGGCACGCGGTGCTCGCCGACTTCGGGATCGCGCGCGCCGTCTTCCAGGCGGGTGGCGACCACGTCACCGAGGTCGGGCTCGCCATCGGGACGCCCGATTACATGAGTCCCGAGCAAGCGGCGGGCGATCGCGGAGCTGGACGGGCGGTGCGACTTATACGCCCTCGCGTGCGTCGCCTACGAGATGCTGGCCGGGCAGCCGCCGTTCTCCGGAAACAGCGCCCGCGCCATCATCGCGCTGCACCTGAGCCAGCCGCCCCCGCCGCTCCGCGCGCATCGGCCGGACGCGCCGGCGGCGGTCGAGCAAGCGCTCCAGCGCGCCCTCGCGAAGGCGCCGGCGGACCGGTTCCCGACCGTCGCAGAGTTCACGGCGGCCCTGGCAGACACGCGACCCCGGGCCGTACCGTCGCTCGTCGGCAGGACACGATCCATTGCGGTGCTGCCGTTCGTGAACGCCAGCGCCGATCCGGAGAACGAATATCTGAGCGATGGCATCAGCGACGAGCTGATCAACGCGCTCGCCAAGGTCGACGGCCTGCGCATCGCCTCTCGCACGTCCGCCTTCGCCCTGAAGGGAAAGCCGCAGGACATCCGCGCGATCGGCGCGCTGCTCGGCGTCTCCGCCGTGCTGGAAGGGACGGTACGGAAGTCGGGCGACCGGCTGCGCATCACGGCGCAGCTCGCCGCCGCCGAGGACGGACGCGCGCTTTGGTCGGAGCGCTACGATCGGACGCTGGACGACGTGTTCGCGATCCAGGACGAGATCGCCCGCACCATCGTCAGTACGCTGCGCACCACGTTCCTGGCCGACATCGCCGACCCTCCGCCGCAGCGCTACACCCACAACCTCGAGGCGTATTCGCTGTACCTGAAGGGCCGCTACTGCTGGAACAAGCGCAGCCAGCAGGGCGTGCTCGAGTCGATTTCCTTCTTCAAGCAGGCGATCGATCACGATCCCGACTACGCGCTGGCATACTCCGGCCTCTCGGACGCGTACGCGCTCCAGGTGGATTACCGCAGCGTGCCGGTCACCGAGGGGTACCGGCTAGCGCGCGAATACGCGCTCAAGGCGCTGGCCCTGGATGAGAGCTTGCCCGAGGCGCACACGTCGCTCGCCTGGGTGCTGCACGTGCACGACTGGGATTGGCCGGGAGCGATGCGCCAGTACACCCGAGCGCTCGAGCTGAACCCGGGCTTTGCCACGGCGCACCACTGGTATTCGTTCGTCCTCCTCGTGAACGGGCAGGCGGAGCAGGCGATGACCGAAGCGCTGACGGCGCTCGAGCTCGACCCGTCGTCGCTCTCCGTCCGGCGCGGCGTGGGCTGGCTGAGTTACTACACACGCCGCTACGACCAGGCGCTGTACCATCTGCGCCGCGCCGTCGCGGTGAACCCCACGTCGGAAGACACCTATCGGGTCCTCGGCCTGGTGCTGACGCAACAGGGCGCCTACGCCGAAGCGGAGCACGCGTTCCGCGAGGCGATTACCCTCTCACCCGACCTGTCGTACGCGACCGCGGGCGTGGCCTACGTGCTGGCTCTGAGCGGGCGGCGTCGCGAGGCGGAGGCCATCGTCGCCGAGCTCGAAGCCCGCGCGCGCGAGCGCTACGTGACACCGGTCGCGTTCTGTATTGCGCATCTTGGCTTGAAGAACCTGGACCAGGTGTTCCACTGGCTCGACCGCGCGTACGAAGACCGGCGGGGCTGGCTCACGTACATGAAAGTCGACCCGATCTTCGACGCCGTGCGGGATGAGCCGCGCTACACCGCCTTTCTGAAACGGATGAACCTGTGATGGAATTCAATGTCGGCGAAGGCATGGCAGTCCTCACCCGGACTCCCGCCACCCTGCGAGAGCTGCTCGCCGGGCTCCCCTCTCCCTGGACCAGCGCCAACGAGGGTCCCGACACGTGGAGCCCGCAGGATGTGGTCGGCCACCTGATTCACGGCGAAGAAACCGACTGGATCCCGCGAGCGAACATCATCCTCACAAGGGGGGAAGCGCAGCCGTTCGAGCCGTTCGACCGGTTCGCGCAGGCGCGGCGCTTCGTCGGCTGGTCGCTCCAGCGGCTGCTGGATCGATTCGCCGAGCTGCGCGCCGAGGGTGTCGCGACGCTGCGGCAGTGGCACCTGACCCCGGAGCAGCTGGCGCTGCGCGGCCGACATCCCGAGCTGGGTCAGGTGACGCTCTCGCAGCTGCTCGCGTCCTGGGTGGTTCACGACCTGGGCCACATCGCTCAGATCTCGCGCGTGATGGCAAAGCAGTACACGGCGGCCGTAGGCCCGTGGAAGGCCTATCTGCCCGTGCTCACGCGTTAGCCGGTTGACACCGCTGCATTGGGGTGCGAGCCTAGACCAACCCTCGAGCCCCGTTCATGCGCCCTGTCAGTCGAACTGTCATCCAGACTGTCCCCGTGTCGATCGAGCGGGTGTTCGCCCTGCTCACCGACCCGAGTCGCATGGCGGAATGGCTCCCTGGATGCGCCGGAACCCAGAGCGAAAAGCCCCTCAGGAAGGGCGTGCGGTTCAAAGTGCGGTTCGGTCAGCGCATGACCGAGTTCGAGGTCGTGGACTTCACGCCGCCGACGACGTTCGGCTGGGTGGAGCGCGGTGAGCGGAACGGCTGGAAGACGTTCTTTCGGCTCGACCGAGCCGCGGAAGCGACCGCAGTGACGGTGCGGGACGTGTGGGCCCCGCGGTCCCTCATCGCCTGGCTGCGCGGCCGGCTGTTCGAAAAACGCCGGGTGGACAGCCAGCTCGAGGCGATCCTCTCGAACGTCCGGAAGATCCTCGCACCTTGAAGGGCCGGTGATTGACCGAGCGGGAGGCGTTCTACTCGGTCGGCTGGAACGCTTGCGCGGCACCGATCCGGGCGGCGATGTGGTCCTCTAACGCCGGCACGGGTGTCGTGTTGTTCCAAGAGCTGGTCCAGACCTCGCGCCGTGTCGCGGCCACGAGAGGTCGTCTCGCCAAGATCGAGCTCCTCGCCGACCTGCTGAAACGCGCGAGCCCGGAAGAGATCGAGATCGCGGTCGCTTTCCTGTCGGGCTCCCTCCGCCAGGGGCGGCTCGGCATCGGCTACGCCGCCCTGCAGGCCGTAAAGCCCGAGGACGCGACCGACGCTCCCACCCTCGAGCTCGACGCACTGGATGCGGCGCTGCAACGCCTCGCGAATGCGACTGGTAAGGGCTCCGCTCGAGAAAAGGAACGGATACTAAGTGACCTGCTCACCCGGGCGACCGCCGAGGAGCAGGAATTCTTGCTGCGCCTGCTCATGGGTGAGCTGCGTCAAGGAGCGCTCGAGGGACTCGTGACCGAGGCGGTCGCGAGGGCGGCCGGCCTCGCCGGGGAGACGGTCCGCCGCGCGACGATGCTCGCCGCCGACCTGGGTCGCGTCGCCCGGGCCGCCCTTACCCAGGGAGCGGCGGGCCTCACGAGCTTTCGCGTGGAGCTGTTCCACCCGATCCAGCCGATGCTGGCCCAGGCCGCTGATGACGTGGCCGACGCCCTGACACGCCTGGGCGGCGAGGCGGCCTTCGAGCACAAGCTCGACGGTGCGCGCATCCAGGTCCACAAGTCGGGCGATGAGGTGCGCGTGTTTTCCCGTCAGCTCAACGACGTCACGCCCGCGGTGCCCGAGGTCGTCGAAGCGGTCCGCCGGCTGCCACTCAACGACGCGATCCTTGACGGGGAAGCGATCGCGCTGCGTCCGGACGGCACGCCCCTGCCGTTCCAGGCGACGATGCGCCGCTTCGGGCGGAAGCTCGATGTCGCACGGCTGCGCGCCGAGCTGCCGCTCGCGCCGTTCTTCTTTGACTTGCTCCATGCCGACGGCGCGTCGCTCCTGGACGAGCCGTACGCCCGGCGGTTCGCCGCCCTCGCGGCGGCCGTACCGGCCGGGCAGCGGGTGCCCCGCCTCGTGACCTCGGACGCGGGCGAAGCCGCGGCGTTCTTCGATCGGGCGATCGCGGCGGGCCAGGAAGGGCTGATGGCAAAAGCGCTAGGCGCGCACTACGACGCGGGCGCGCGCGGCGCGGCCTGGCTCAAGGTGAAGCCCGCCCACACACTCGACCTGATCGTACTCGCCGCCGAATGGGGCCATGGCCGCCGCCGCGGCCGGCTCTCGAACCTCCACCTCGGCGCCCGCGATGCGGACGCGGGCGGGTTCGTGATGCTGGGGAAGACGTTCAAGGGGATGACGGACGAAATGCTCGAGTGGCAGACGGCCAAGCTGCTCGAGCTCGAGACCCGACGCGACGCTCACGTGGTGTACGTAAGGCCCGAGCTGGTCGTGGAGGTCGCGTTCAACGGCATCCAGGCGAGCCCCACCTATTCGGGTGGTCTGGCGTTGCGCTTCGCGCGCGTCGTGCGTTACCGCCCGGACAAAGGCCCGGACCAATCTGATACCATCGAGACCGTGCGGCAGCTGCACCGGCGCGAGGTCGGCGACGCGTAGCACACGCGCCGACGATTCGTCGGTGTCAGGATGTCGTCAACACCTCCACTTCGCGACCACCTGCGGGAACAATACGTAGCCCAAACTGGTCATTGGCATGCACGACGGCATGACTCGAGCTCAGAGGGGAATTGCATGCGCCTGTACGCGCTAGCGCTGGGAGTATTGATGACGGTGGGATACGGGTGCGTCGCCCGGATGGCGGTCGCCGAGGTACGCCGGCCGTACGACACTTCACCCGTGTGCTCACCCGATACGGTGTGGTGGGGTGGGAAGCTGGCGCCAGTCACTGTCGAGGCGGAACGCCCGCCGCGGCTCCAGGCTCACGTTACCTGGACCTGAGGACACGTGGATCTCCCCCTGTTCGAGACCAACAGAAGGAGGCGCCCGAAAGCGCTATTGGTCGGTGTGGTGTCGCTGGCGTTGCACACCGCGCTGATCGTTGGGGCTCTGTACGGCACGCTCCACCGCGGGCCAGGCGACACGACCGTCAAGCTCGACACGACCGTCGTGCTGCTTACCTCCGAGCCGAAAGTGCCCGACCCGCAGCCGGTGCTGCTCGCCGAGCCGCTGCGGGGGTTCCAGACCGTCGTCGTGACGACGGTGATCCCCACGACCGTTCCGCCGCTCGATCTGGAGGAGCACTTCGATCCGAAGGACTACCGCGGGATTGGGGTCGAGGGTGGGCGTGCGGACGGCGTCGTGCCTCCGGAGGACATCGTGTACTCGGACGCGGTGGTGGAGGAGCGCCCCGCCTTACTATCAGCCCCACCCGCGCCCTACCCAACTCTCCTGAGGCGAGCAGGTATTCAGGGTCGCGTGGTAATCGCCGCGATCGTCGACACGCTGGGGCGCGCCGAACCCCGCTCAATCGAGATCGTCGACAGCCCCAATCCCGCGTTCGATACGCCAAGCCGCGCGTGGATCCTCACCGCGCATTTCCGCCCCGCTCGGATGCACGGGCAGGCGGTGCGGGTGCATGTTACTCTCCCGTTAGACTACTCGATTCGCCCCAGCTGACGTCAGCGCTGAAGCAGTCGCAACGTTCATCGGCAAGCCGCATCCGGGACATCGGGCCCGACCACGCAGTGTCATATAGTCGAGCCCCCGCAGACACTCAATAGTCGATAGCGACATGTCACCTGCCGACCTGACGGCCGAGCTCGAGCAGCTGCACGCCGCCGCGTTCGGCTGGGCGCTGAGCTGCTGCGGCTGGGATCGGAGCGCGGCCGAGGACGTGCTCCAGGCGAGCTACTTGAAGCTCCTGGACGGCCGCGCGCGCTTCGACGGACGCTCGAGCCTCCGTACGTTCGTATTCGGCGTGATCGCGCGGACGGCGCGCGAAGTGCGACGGCGGGCCGCGCTGCGGCGCTGGATTCCGCTCGCGTCGTTACTGCTCGGCCCGGAGGCGGTGGACGGCAGGCCCGATCCCGCGACGGCGCTCGTCGGCGCCGACGAAACGGCCCGGCTGATGCGCGCGCTCGGGCGATTGTCGGCGCGCCAGCGCCAGGTCCTCCATCTGGTGTTCTACGAGGACCTGACGATCGCCGAGGCGGCCGCCGTCGCGGGAGTGTCTTTGGGCACCGCCCGCACCCACTACGAGCGTGGCAAGGCCGCGCTCAAGAAGCTGCTGGAGGAGGAGCCAGAATGATCGAGCGCGACGATCAGCACCTCAACAAGGCCTTCGCGGCGTTGCGCCGGAAAGACGCAGCCGCCAGCCCGTCGTTCCAGGCGACCGTTGCTGCGGCGCGCGCTCGCCGGGCGGGCGTGCCGCGCCGCCGCGACCTGGGGCTCGCCGCCGTGGTGGTCGTCGCGGTCATAGCTGTGGTGGTCGCCTCCACTTGGCGGATGCGGACGAGCGACCGACTGGAGATCGATCTCGCGACCGTACGGTGGCAAGCGCCCACCGATTTCCTGCTCTGCGCAGCAACCGCCGCAAGCTCCCGAGGATCCGCTCGCGCGCGCGCTGTTTCCGCCGGAGCTGGTGATGCAGCATCAGCAGGACATCGGGCTCCGTCCCGAGCAACGCTCCACCATCACCAAGGCGATCCAGGACTTTCAGAGCAAGGTGGTGGACCTGCAGTGGCGCATGCAGGAGCAGTCGCAGCGTCTCGCGTCGCTCCTCGAGAAGCCCGCCGTCGATCAGGCCGCGGCGCTGGCGCAGGTGGACGAGGTTCTGGGCGTGGAGCGCGAGGTGAAGCGCGCCCACATGTCGCTGCTGATCAACATCAAGAACACGCTCTCGGCCGAGCAGCAGGCGAGGCTCGCGGCGGCGCGGGGGGCGGGGGTGCGCTGACGACGTGCCTGTGGCGCCGTCGCCACCGGAACCGGCACACCGTCCGACGGGTTCCTAACGCATGACTTCAACAAGTGAAACCTCGGCTTCCGCCGCCCGGAGCGGCACTTTTCTGCTGGGCGGCGACCTGCCCGTCCACCGCCTCGGCTTCGGCGCCATGCGCCTTACCGGCAAGGGGATATGGGGTGAGCCGCGGGACCGGCGCGAGGCGATCGCCGTGCTGCGCCGGGCCGTCGAGCTCGGGGTCAACCTGATCGATACCGCCGACTCCTACGGCCCGGAGGTGAGCGAGCGACTCATCGCGGAAGCGCTTTACCCCTACCCGGCGGGGCTGGTGATCGCCACCAAGGCCGGCTTCGTGCGGCCGGGCCCCGACCAGTGGAAGACGAACGGGCGACCGGAGCACCTCCGCACCGCGCTGGAAGGCAGTCTGCGCCGGCTGAAGGTCGAGCGCGTCGACCTGTATCAGTTGCACCGCATCGATCCCGCCGTGCCGCTCGCGGACCAACTTGGCACATTTAAGCGGATGCAGGATGAGGGGAAAATCCGACACGTCGGCCTGTCGGAGGTCCCGGTCGCCGACATCGAGCGTGCGCAGAAGATCATGCCGATCGTCTCGGTGCAGAACCGCTATAGCCCCACCGACCGGCAGCACGAGGCTGTGCTCGACCACTGCGAGCGCGAGCGGCTGGCCTTCCTGCCGTGGTATCCGCTCGGTGCCGGGGCGGCGCTGCGCGCCGAGGGGCCCCTCGCCAGGGTCGCGGCCCGGCTGCACGCGACGCCCGCGCAGGTGGCGATCGCGTGGCTGCTGCGACGCTCGCCCGTGATGCTCCCGATCCCCGGGACGTCGAGCGTGAAGCACCTGGAAGAGAACGTAGCCGCGGCACTGCTCGAGCTGTCGCCGCGCGACTTCGAGGAAATCGCGCGCGCGTCGTGACCGGAATCTATCCGGTCACTGCCGTTGCCACGTCGACCGCATGTCCTGCGTTACGAGACGGATGAGCGTGTTCACCAGCGGCCCGTACGCCTCTTTAGGATCCTTGGCGGAGAAGTCGAGCTGGCCGCCCACCAGCGCCACGTGGCCGACCCGCTCGGTCGCCCAGGCACTCGAGCGCCACAGGGTGGCCCCCGACCGAGTCGACAGCAGCCGCACCGTGAGGTCCACCCTCACGGTGGCTTCGAGATGCGGGGTCACGAGCCCCGCGAGTCCGCCCGTCCCCTTGGGATTCGTGACCTTGAGATGGCCCGCGAACACGGCGCCGACCTCGCGCTGCCTGCCGAGCTCCTGGGCCGCGGCGATGCCCAGGTCGTTCTCCCCGACACGGCGCAGTAAGCTGTCCTGCGTGCCGAGCTCGAGCACTTCGATGCCGGGTTGCGCCGCCAGCATGTCCTCGGAGAACCGCTCGGTCGCGAACTCGTGGAGCGAGCCTTTGGCGTTCTCCACCGTGAAGGTGACGAGACCGAGCCTCCCATAGGTCCGCAGGTCGAGCGTCGGGGGCACGAGCACGCTGCGCCTGCCGCCGCCGCAACCCGACACCACCAGCAAGACCAGAAAGGCGGATAGCCCGCCGGAGCGCACGCCCATCGTCGCCTCAAGGGGTTGGAGACGGTCCACGGTAGGGGAGGAGCCCCGGCCGGTCAAGACACTCAGTTGACCTTGAGCACGGCCTCGATGAAGCTGAGGGTCTTGGTGTCGACCCATTCCACCGACACGGCTTCCACTTTCATCGTCCCGATGCGGTCGGTGCTGCTCGTGACCGCCCGGCCCTTGGTCGGGGAGGGCTTGATGTCCCGCGCCACCGCGATGCCGCGCCGGGGATCGCATTTGAACGTCAGCGTGGAGGCGAGCGCGGTGCCCGCAGGCGTGCGCGGCGTGAAGATGAGCGCCACCGTGGGGTACGCGCCTGTGGTTGCAGTCTCGTCTTCGATGGCAGCGTCGTGGCCGGCGTTCTTGAGCGCGTCCATGAACCGGTCCAGCACCGATCGCACGACGGTGCGCAGACGATCGCCGCAGGCCCGGCGGCGTCGCTCCCCTTCGTCCTGCGTCGCAGGTTTCACGCCGACCTGCAACTTCGCGCTGCGCTCCTCGTAGCTCTTCAAGAGCGAGCGCAGCTGTTCCATGCTCTTGTCGCCCATGAGAAGATGATACGGTATTGGAGACCATGAGTCACGTCCTTCCCGTCCTGCTGCTCGGCGTCTGCACCGTGTTCGGGCTGCTGCTCGTTCCCCTCGGTCTGCCCGGGCTGTGGGTCATGGTGGCCGGGATCGTCGGCTACGGCTGGCTCACGGACTTCCGCTCGGTCGGGGTCGCGACCATGGGAGTCGCCCTGGGCCTCGCTTTCCTGGGCGAGATCATCGAGTGGTGGCTGGGATTTCGCTTCGCGCGGACGTACGGCGGCTCGCGCCGGTCGGCGTGGGGCGCGCTGGTCGGCGGGATCGTCGGCGCCACGATGGGGGTGCCCGTGCCCATTGTCGGGAGCGTGATCGGCGCGTTCCTCGGTTCGTTCGCCGGCGCGGTAGTGTTCGAGTACTCGCTGTCCCGCACACCGGGGACGGCGGTGCGCGTGGGGTGGGGCGCCGTGGTGGGTCGCGCGACCGCCGCCGCGGTCAAGATCGCGCTGGGTGTCGTCATCGCCGTCCTCGGACTGTTCGCCGCACTGCGCGGCTGAGCCAACGCCGGTCGCGTGACGCAGCGGGCACGCTCGAGATCGAGCGTGCCCGCTGTGCTGTTAGTGGCCGCCGGTCTTCGCGGCCTCATCCTTCTCGTGCTCGGCCTGCTTCGCCTCGCGCTTGGCGCTCGCCTCCGCTTCCTTGGCTTCCTTTTCACTCAGCCCCAGGCTCTGGAGCGTCTGGCCGATGCTCTTGCCGCTCTTCAGCCCGTCCAGGATCGCCTGAGTGGTGATGTTCGGGTTCTTCGCGCTCAAGTTGTGCGCCACCATGTTGGCGGCGACGAACTGGCCGTGCGTGAGCTTCGGGTTCGTCTGGCGTGCCGCCAAGTACTCAGTCTCGAGGGCGTCCGGGGTCGTGCCGAGCTTTTTCGCGACGCCGCGGAATCGATCGAGGTCCTTGGCTCGATCCCGATCAACGTTGGACGGGTGGTTTGCGTTGGCTGCATGCGCTGATGGTTGCCCATGCGCCGGCTTCTGGGCGGCGACTGCGGTGGCGGTCGCAAGCGCAAGCCCTAACGCCAGCGTGACGCTCGTGGTCAGCCTTGCTGCTGTTCGCTTCATTGATCCTCCAAGGTGACATGGCGGGAGGCTACGGCTTTCTCTGCCGCGCTCTCAACGGTGAAGACCAAGCGAGTGCACGAGAAGTAACCGTTCCAACTTGCGCCCACGGGTGGGCGACCATTGTCCCGTGACCGGCGTCACCGGCCCCCAGTGTTACAGTGTAGAGATGCGTTCGCTCCTCGGCTGTCTCACGTTCTGCGCCGCGCTCGGCGCCGCGTCGCTCGCGGCCCAGGCGCCCGTCACGGCGGGCGCCACGGTCGGCAGCGCGAAGCTCAGCGATTCCCGCACCGAGCAGGCGCTCACCGGTGTCGTGCGGTATCAGGTGACTCCCTGGCTCGGTCTTTCGGCCATGCCCGCCGAGGTGCACGTCTCCGACGTGATCAGTGGACGTACGGTGTCGAGCAGCGGGTTGGGCGACGTGCCGCTCACCGCTGATGCCTTCCACGCATTCTCCGCCGACGCGAGCCGCAGCGTCAGTGGGCCTTCCGCGCAATCCACGCTCGCCGCCCCCCACGCGACGTCCCTGCGCGCCGAGGCCGGCTACGACATCTCACGCCGCTGGGCGGCGGACGTCTCGCTCGATGCCGATGTCGGACGGTCGGATTCGACGCAGGCCCTGAGTCGCGTCCTGAGCGCCGGGGCGAGCCACGTACTGACGGGCTCTCTGGCCCTCGTGCTCGACGGCAGTGTCGGTCTGTCGGCGGCGTCGCCCAAGTGGACACTCGCGCTGGGCGTCGGGACGGCGTTCACGGGGATCTCGCCGGTCAGCCCGGCGTCGTCGCTGCGGCGTCTGAAGAGCGCGTTCGGTGGGGGAGTGAGCCGCGGCAGCGGGGCGGGCAAGGTGGGCTGCCGGTGATGACTGTCCTACCGGTTCTTTAGGTCTCTCCTCTTTTCACCGCCGCGAACGGCACCAGCTTCCGCCGCCGCTCGTCCCACAACGTGAGACGGACGCAGCGGAAGCTTTCCCACAGCGTCAGCGTCGGGACCTGGCGCAGCTCGGCGTGATCGTCGAGCGCCTGCTGGAGGCGATAGTTGGGGATCCGCGGGTGTAGGTGGTGAATGTGGTGGAGCCCGATGTTCCCTGTGGCCCACTGGAGCAGCCTGGGCAGACGGTAATACGAGCTGCCCTGTAGCGCCGCGGCGTCGTAGGCCCAGCGCTCGTCGTGCTCCCAGTACGTCGGCTCGAACTGGTGCTGGACGTAGAACAGCCACACGCCGAGCGACGTGGACAGGAGCGTAACGGGAAGCTGGACCAGCGCGAACTCGCGGAACCCCACGAGGGTCCCCATTAGGGCGATCAGCGTTGCCAGTCCCACGTCCGTCCAGAAGATGCTGCGCCGCTCGCGCGTCCACTCGCGCGGCACGATGGTCGGAATCCGGTGTCGCACGAAGAAGTGCAGCACCGCGCCCACCCCGAACAGCACGACCGGATGGCGATACACGCGATACTTGAACCGCTCCCAGCGCGACCGGGCGAGGTACTCGTCCACCGTCAGGGTGTCGATGTCGCCGAACCCGCGGTGCTCGAGGTTGCCCGAGGTGGCGTGGTGCAGCGCGTGGGTCTTCTTCCAATAGTGGTATGGCGTGAGCGTGAGGACGCCGAGGATCGAGCCGACGATGTCGGCCGCCCGGGTCGACCGGAAGAACGCGGCGTGGCCGCAGTCGTGCTGGATGATGAACAGGCGGATGAGGAAGAAGGCCGCGGGCACGGCCAACACCAGGGTGAGCCAGTAACCGACGCGCAGGCTCTGATACATGAGCGCCCACGCGCCGGCGAACAGCGCCGCCGCGCTGGCGAGCTGCCAGACGCTCCGCTTGAGCTCGGGGCCCTTGTAGCGCGCCAGGCGCGCTGCCCATGCCGCTTCGTTCGCCATCGCCCTTCCGGTTCGGGGGACTCCCAGGCTAATGGAGCCAGGGAGGGAAGTCAAACCTCAAGCCGACTCACGCCTGCGGGTTAGATTGATGTGCCTGGGACCCCAACGGAGGTTGTCAATGGCACCGGTCACAATCGCGCGCTTTGTGCAGGAGCTGGAGAAGCTGAAGCAGGTGTCGGATGCCGAAAAACTCAAGCCGCAGGAGTACGACAGCCGGCTCGCCCGGATCATTCAGGAGCTACGGGAGAAGGGCATCGACGCCGATCGCGCGGCCACGACCGCGGCGCTCGCGGATGCGGTCACACGGGGGATCATCACGCCGCCGGTGCAGGCGCACCTGCAGCGCCGATTGGGACTGGCCTAGACGCCCTGGAAGTACTGCTCTTCCCAGGCGACGTCGAACACTTCGTTGCAGTGCCGGCAGCGCAGCGACGCCAGGCGTTCGGTGAGCGGCACGCGCTCGCGGCAGTTGGGGCACACCCCGTACTCGGTCACCCCGGGAAACCGGGCCGGGTTCTTGGGACGCGGCACGACGGACCAGCGGTGCGGCGGTTGGCTGACGATGTCGAGGACCGGCCGCGGGACGTCCACGGCTTCGCCGCCGACGTCGAGCAGCGCCTCACGCGGACCCAGCTTCTTCACTTGGTACCACGCGCCACGGCGCAGCGGGCGGTCGATGTCCGCTCGCAGCCGAGCCCAGTAGCGCCTCGGCGTCATTGCCCCGCTCGTGTCAGGTCCACCGTAATGCCAGCGTCGCGAATTCCCTATTCCGTCATCGTGCCTTGGGATCCTGCGCGGCGCCCGGCGCGCCGATGAGATGCGCCCGGGGCGGCCGATGCCTGTCACAATAATATCGCTCGTGACGTCCTCTGTCCTGTGACTTCTGACCCGTCACCCACCGTGCTGGCTGATCACACCTGGTATGGCTCACCCAGTCGTAGAAGTCGCAGCGAGGATCGTCCATAGAGAGTGCCCGGAGCTCGCGCCGCCCACGTCACCGTGCTACCGGCGCGAAACCCTGGCCGACGGTATCTACCGCGAGCGACAGTTGCGCCTCCACCATGTTGCGGTTGATCCACACCACGTGGTCACCGCACATGATTGCATCCACTGGATAGGGCTGGCTCGCGAACGATTGGCCGTCCGAGCTGGCGACTTGGGTCGTCGGGAAATAGTACCAGCAACGCTCGCCGCCCGGATGGCTGTGGATCATGCCCACTGTCCCCGACCACCCGGCGTCCTCGCACGTCTGGTGCGGGACGACCCGCGTGGGAGTGGAGTGTTTGGGCTCGACGTCGGCCGGGGCGATGCGCCGTACCAGAACGACGCTGCCCCGCGTCTCGCCGATCATGCAGCCCATGAATTCGGTGGGATACAGGATCAGCCGTCGCACGACTGCCGCGTGCGCCGCTCCACCCGCGCTCCGCGCCCACGCCGACTCGACGAGACGAACGGACTCAGGCTGCAGGGCCAGCAACGCCGTCAGGCCCAGGGCAGCGACTACGATGCGGACGATCCGCTTGCGACCTTCGTTCACTGCTTCCCTCGATCGTGCGTGCCGAACCGGCTGTCTGGCGCAACAGTTCGCAAGACTGGTGCCACTCGACGAAGTCGAATAGTGGTGCGAACACGGGAGGCCGCGCCGCTTTTTGGTGCGCGCCCCTGACGCGCCCGTGCGTAAAACCGCAGAATCTCTGAAACGGTAGGTTTTCTCGCAGGCGGGGAGTGTGGCGCTGGCGGGTCACTGGAACGCCACTAGACTAGAGGTAGGAGGTAATCTCCATGCGAGCGTCTGATCCCGCCGCGTCCGCGGTTTCCATTGGTCGCAAGCCCCGCGACGATGAGATCGACGTCTATGGCGTCACCCATCCCGGCAAAGTCCGGCGAGAGAACCAGGACCATTTTCTCATCTCCTCGCTTCACAAGCGGATGCAGGTGCATCTCACGAGCCTCCCCACGTCGGATCTCTTGTGGCAGGACACCGAGCGCCTGGCGTTCGTCGCCATGGTCGCGGATGGCGTAGGTGGCGCCGCAGCCGGCGAAGAGGCGAGTCGGCTGGCGGTCGGCGCGATCACGCGCTACGTGACCCGGGCGATACACTGCTACTACTCGGTCGACCCCGCCGACGAAGAGCGCTTCCCGCGGGCGCTCGAAGAAGCGGCGCTACGGGTGCACGAGGACATTCAGGCCAACAGTCCCACGGGTCCGCTGGAAGCGCACATGGCGACGACGCTCACGTTGTGGATCGGCGTGTGGCCGCGCGGCTATCTCCTCCAGGTGGGGGACAGCCGCTGCTACCTGTTCCGGAACGGCGAGCTGATGCAGGTCTCGCGCGACCAGACGCTGGCGCAGGATCTGGTCGATCGGGGCGTGTTCCGCCGCAGCGAAACCCTGAAATCACCCTTCGCCAACGTGCTGTCGAGCTCCTTGGGGGGACCGCAGACCGCACCCATCGTCACGCACATGCAGCAGCACTGGGGCGACGTAGGCCTCCTGTGCAGCGACGGCCTCACGAAGCACGTTCCCGACAGCCGCATCCGCGAGCGCCTCCTCACGATGACCTCGGCGCAACAGGTGTGCGAGGACCTGCTGCGCGATGCCCTCGACGCCGGAGGCACGGACAATGTCACCGTGCTGGTGGGGCGGACGTTGCCGAAGGATGCAAGCTGAGCACCGATCTCGTCATTCTTAGTACACGCGTCGTCACCCAGGATGGCATTGCACCCGCCGCGGTCGCTGTCACCGACGGTGTGATCACCGCGGTCCACGAGCACGGGGGCGGGCCCGACGCGGCGCGGCGTCTGGACGTGGGAGACGCCGCGCTGCTGCCCGGCGCCGTGGATGCGCACGTGCACGTGAACGAGCCGGGCCGGACCGAATGGGAGGGGTTCGAGACGGCGACCCGCGCCGCCGCGGCGGGTGGCGTGACCACCATCGTCGACATGCCGCTGAACAGCATTCCGGTTACCACGACGACGCCCGCGTTGGAGCAGAAGGCGCGAGCGGCCGCGGGTCGTGCCACCGTCGACTATGCCTTCTGGGGCGGTGTGGTGCCGGGCAACACCGACCAGCTCGCGCCCCTGGCCCGCTCGGGCGTGCGCGGCTTCAAGTGCTTCCTCGTGCCGTCGGGGATCGACGAGTTCCCTCCGGTGGGGGAGGCTCAGCTGCGGCCCGCGATGACCAAGCTCGCCGCACTCGGGCTGCCGCTGCTGGTGCACGCCGAGCTCCCTGGCCCCATCGCGCGCGCCGCGCCGTCGCGCGATAGTGATCCGCGACGCTATGGCTCGTATCTCGCCTCACGCCCTCGCACCGCGGAGCTCGAGGCGGTGGACCTGATGCTCGGGCTCTGTCGCGAAACCGGCTGCCGCGTTCACATTGTGCATGTCTCGGCCGCCGAGACGCTCGGCCGGCTGCACGATGCGCGGCGTGCCGGGCTCCCGGTCACAGCCGAGACGTGCCCGCACTATCTCACGTTCGCCGCGGAGGAGATCCTGGACGGTGCCACCGCCTGGAAATGCGCCCCGCCGATCCGCGAGCGGAGCAACCGGGAGCAGCTGTGGGACGGCCTCGCCCAAGGGACCCTCGACCTCGTGGCGAGCGACCACTCGCCTGCGCCTCCGGCCCTCAAGTGCCTCGAGACGGGCGACTTCGTGCGGGCATGGGGCGGGATCGCATCGCTCGAACTGGGGCTCGCCGCCACCTGGACCGGAGCGCGCGACCGCGGCAGCGACCTGGGAGATCTCGCTCGCTGGTGCGCTACGCGACCGGCCGAGCTCGCGGGCTTCGCGCGTAAGGGACGGATCGCGCCCGGGCGCGATGCCGACCTCATCGTGTTCGATCCCGAGGCAACGTTCACAGTCGTCCCGGACCGCCTGCGCCAGCGCCATCCGGTCACCCCGTACGCGGGGATGGTACTCAAGGGCGTCGTGCGCCAGACTTTCGTGCGGGGCAGGTGCGTGTACGAGGGAGGGGCGTTTCAGGGGGGGGCGATGGGCAGATGGCAGCGGTGACACACGAAGGCTTGATCGATCTCGCCGCCGCGCGAGTGGGCGGGCGGGCGCTCGCCGCGTCGGACGAATTCTTTGCGCCGAGGCACAGCCTGCTTGCGGCCGGGGGAGCCGTGTTCATCGAGGGCAAGTACACCGATCGTGGGAAATGGATGGACGGGTGGGAAACCCGCCGCCGGCGTGGCCCCGAGGGCGGCTACGACTGGTGCCTCGTCCGGCTCGGCATTCCGGGCGCGATTCGCGTGGTCACCGTCGATACCGCCCACTTCCGGGGAAATCATCCAGCCGCCTGCTCGCTCGACGCGGCGCAGCTGTCGGGCGAGCTCCGCGTGACCGCTCGAGCGCTGCGCACGCTGGATCTCGCGTTCGTGGAGTTGTTGCCGCGCTCGCCCCTCGCCGGCCACACCGAGAACGAGTTCGCCGTCGCGAGTGATGCGGCCGTTACGCACGTGCGGCTCAAGATCTATCCCGACGGCGGCGTGGCGCGGCTGCGCCTTTGGGGCGAGGCCCGGCCCGACTGGCAGAGAATCGCAACGGCGCGGCGCACCGTCGATCTCGCCGCGGTGGAGCACGGCGGCGTGCCGCTCGCCACGAGCGATCAGTTCTTCAGCGAGCCGTTGAACCTGATCATGCCGGGACCGTCCCGCGACATGGGCGACGGGTGGGAGACGCGGCGCCGGCGCGGGCCCGGTCACGATTGGGTGGTGCTGCGCCTCGGCCGCCGGGGTGTGATCGAGCGCGTCGACCTGGACACCACCCACTTCAAGGGCAATTTCCCCGAGAGCGCGAGTCTCGAGGGGTGCGACGTCCCGGGCAGAGGCGCGCCGCCTGACGGGGCTCCCTGGCGGGAGCTCGTTGCCCGGACGACGCTGCGGGCCAATGCGCGTCACCGCCTGGCCGTCCCGCCCGGGAAGCGCGAGCCGGTCACCCACGTGCGGCTGAACATTTTCCCCGATGGCGGAGTTGCGCGGCTCCGGGTGTGGGGAAAGGTGGCAACGTAACGACTCGCGTGAGCGCGAGTTATCTCAACGCGCTGTCCGAAGAGCGCGCCCGGGCGGCGCTGCACCGTTGCTGCAGCGCGCGGCACTGGGTGGACGGGATGCTCGCGGCGCGCCCCTTCGCGAGCGACGCCGAGCTGCTGGCGGCGGCGGAGCGGGTGTGGTGGAGCCTGGGGCGCGCCGACTGGCTCGAGGCGTTCGCCGCGCACCCCCGCATCGGCGCCCGGGTGGGAGCTGGGATGGACTGGGCGCGGCGGGAGCAGGCGGGAGCCCGCCACTGAGCTGCGCGTCGCGGCGGAAGAGCAGGCAAAGATCACACGGCTCCGACTCGATAGACTGGTGGTCTCATGAGCGGCATCACGACTCACATCCTGGACATCGCGCGGGGACGCCCCGCGGCGGGCGTCTCGGTCTCGTTGGCGCGCCGCTCCGGCGACGGTTGGGCCGAGCTCGCGACCACCCGGAGCGACACCAACGGGCGCGTCGCGAACCTGCTCCCCGGCGACCTGAAGTCTCCCGCCGGTACGTACCGCCTGCGCTTCGACACGGGCGCGTACTTCGCGGCGCTGGGCGTCGCGCCGTTCCATCCGTTCGTCGAGATCGTGTTCGAGATTCGCGATGCCGAGCAGTATCACGTCCCGCTGCTCGTCAGCCCGTTCGGCTACACGACCTACCGCGGCAGCTGAGCCGCGCCCCCCGTGAGCGCCCACCTCGAGCAGTGGCTCAACCTCGCGCTCCGCTGGGCCCACGTGATCACGGGTATCGCCTGGATCGGCACGTCCTTCTATTTCAACTGGCTGAACGGCCGGCTCGCCCCGCCTCCACCCGAGCGTCAGGAGCCCGGCGTCGCTGGTGAGCTCTGGTCGGTGCACGGCGGCGGGTTCTACCGCGTGGTGAAGTACACGGTGGCTCCCGGAGACCTCCCCCGTACGCTCCACTGGTTCAAGTGGGAGGCGTACGCCACCTGGCTCACGGGGTTCGCGTTGCTCGTGCTGGTCTACTACCTGGGCGCGGCGTCGTTTCTGGTCGATCCCCGGGTCGCGCGGCTGTCACCAGGTGCGGGTGTGGCGGCGGGGGTCGGGACGCTGATCGTCAGCTGGGTCGTGTACGACGCCCTGTGCCGCTCGCCGCTCGGACCCAGGCCGCTCGCCCTGGGCGCGACGCTGTTCGCGCTTGCCACGGCCCTGGCGTGGGGACTGTCCCAGCTGCTGAGCCCGCGCGCGGCCTACCTCCATGTCGGAGCCGCGATCGGCACGATCATGGCGGCCAACGTGCTCATGGTCATCATTCCGGCCCAACGGGATATGGTCGCCGCGCTCGCCGCGGGTCGCGCCCCCGACGCGGCGCGCGGCAAGCAGGGGGCGCTGCGGTCGCTCCACAACAACTATCTCACGCTTCCGGTGCTGTTCATCATGGTGAGCAGCCACTACCCCGCGACCTACGGCCACCGGCTCAACTGGGCGATCCTTGCGGGGCTGGCGGTCATCGGGGTTGCGACGCGTCATTGGTTCAACTTGAGGAACCAGGGCCGGAAGAACGTCTGGATGCTGCCCGCCGCCGGGCTCGCACTGGTGGCGCTCGCGCTCGTGACGGCACCACGATCGGGCCCGGGTGCGTCGAGCAGCGGCGCTCAGGTCTCGTTCGCGGACGTGCGTCTGATCGTCGCGCGCCGCTGCGCCGGCTGTCACTCGAGCGCGCCCACGACGCCGGGGATTCCCGCCGCGCCGCTGGGCGTGCTGCTCGACACCCCGGACCAGATTCGGGCCAACGCGCCCCGCATCCTCGCCGTCGCGGTCGACGCGCAGACGATGCCGCTCGGCAATTTGACGGGGATGACTCCAGAAGAACGCGAGCTTCTCGGGAAATGGATTCGTGCGGGCGCGCCGCTACGGTAGCGCCGCGCTCGCTTCTGCGTCACTGATCGCCCCACAATCGAGCGCCCGTTGGACCAGGCTGGCGCGCACCCCGCGGACCGCCGGGTCCTCGAGCACGGCCCCGACCGTGGATTCCAGACACTCCCTGTAGAATCCGTAAGCCGCGCTGTACCGCGTCACCAGTTGCGCGGGGTGCAGGTCCCATCCGTGGTAGAAGCCGCTCACGAGCGAGTGCCGCACATCCTGGAAGTGCAGTCGCCACGCGCGGAGCAAGTGGTCGCGTGGTGCGACGGGCAGCATGTTGGTCGACCCGGCCGACAGGGCGACCCCGGTCCCGGCGAGCGCGACCTGCATGACCTGGCGCGCGTGTTCGCAGGCCGGATGCCGCAGGCCGTGATGCGAAGGCGCGATCTCCAGCGCCGCGGAGTAGTCGTACACCCCGAAGTGCACGCCGACACAGCGGCCGCGCGCCGCGGCCACGAGCGCCGGGAGCGGGCAGCGGCCGTCGGGACCGAGCAGCGCCCGCGGCGTCTCGACCATCAACTCGAGCGTGAGAGCGCCCGCCTCGAGACGGAGCCGCGACTCGAGTTCTTCGAGCAGGCGCACCAGAGCAGCCACTTCCTCGGCGTTCGCCACCTTCGGCAGCGTTACCGTGAAATGCGCGGGGAGCTTCCCCCCACTGCGTTCCACGAGCGACCTCACGAACAGATCGAGTGTGCGGCTCGCCCGCGTGGCTCGCTCGGCCCCGAGGGCCTTGATCCGGATGCCCAGGAACGCCGGCACGGCCTCTCGGGCCAAACCGGACGCGACCTCCGCACCGGCCGACTGCGCCGCCGCGTCCTCCTCCTGATCCGAGCGGTTGCCGAACCCGTCCTCGAAGTCGATCCGGAGATCCTCGATGGGCTCGCGCCGGAGCTTTTCTTTCAAGCGCGCGAACATGCGCTCGTCCACCTGGTAGTCGAGTGCGGCGGTGAGCCCAGCGGCATCGGGGGCACAGTCGGCCAGGGTCTTGAGCGCCAGCTCGCCCCATTCGGCGGCGAGCCTTGCCCGGAACAGATGCGCGCCGACATACGCGGTATGGATCGGGCGGCGCCCGGGAAGCGGCGTCACGCCCGCTTTCCCCAAAAGTCCCGCAAGTCGTGATACAGCACCCGTGCCATCACGCGGGTGCGGTAATCGGCGCTCGAGCGAATGTCGTCGATTGGAGCCACATCCTGCGCGATGGCGGGCAAGAGGGCTTCCGGGGATGCGATTGGGATCCCGGCCTCGAGCAGCCGCTCGACTGCCGGGCAGCGGCGGATGGTGGGCGCGACGCTCGCCGCCACTACCCGCCAGCCGGCGCCGGAGCAAGTGACGGCCAAGCCGACCTTGGCAATCGCCTGGGCCCGCCGCGCCCCGATCTTCTCGAACACCTGGTAGGTGTAGCGGCGCCGTGGGATCCGGATCCCCACCACCAGCTGATCGGTCCGGCGCTTCATTTGTTTGTAGCCCGCATAAAACCGGTCGAGCGGGACCTCCTCCCGGCCGCTGCGGGATTCGAGCACAACGACCGCGTCGTAGGCCATCAGGACCGGCACGCCGTCTGCCGCGGGCGAGGCGTTGACGATGTTCCCGGCCCACGTGCCGCGCGCCTGGATCTGAATCGCTCCTACCTGACGTGCGGCGTCTACCAGCAGCGGCAACTCTGCACGCGCGCGCGCGTCCAGGATGACGTCCCAATACGTCGTGAGCCCGCCGAGGGTCAACTCGTCCTCGGTCCAGCGCAGCGGCTTCAGGGAGTCGAGCCGGGACAGGTCTACGTAGGTTCGCTCGTGCGCCTCGAGGCGGACCGGCCAGTGCACCAGGAGGTCGGTCCCGCCGGCCATCGGGACCGCCGTGGCGTCACTCGCGAGCTGGTTCAGAGCCTCGGGTAGGCTCGCAGGCAATAAGACGTTCACCCTTCCCGCTTCCCCTTTCCCCTTGCCTCGAGCGCTTCCTTCACCGAGTCGATGATCCCGTCATATCCCGTGCAGCGACAGAGATTTCCTGCCATCAGCTCGCGGGTGTCGTGCGTCTCGAGCAGCTCGGGATGCTCGCGGATCCACCACGCCGTCATCACGACGCCGGGAGTGCAGGCCCCGCACTGTGTGGCGCCGCATCGCTCGAACGGCTCGAGCGCGCCGGGGTCGAGCGACTCCACGGTCTCCACCCGATGCCCCCGCACCTGGTAGGTGGGTACGAGGCACGAGTTCACCGGCAAGCCGTCCAGGTACACGGTGCAGGCCCCGCACTCGCCCTCGCCGCAACCCTCTTTGGTGCCGGTGAGCGTGAGTTGATAACGGAGCGTGTCGAGCAGGCGGGCGGCGGGATCCACGTCGACCGTCACCGGTGAGCCGTTGAGGGTGAAGGTGATGGCGATTGCGGGCATTCGCTTACCGTAGGGGCGCAGCATGCTGCGCCCCTACCTTGGCCTGACCATCCAAGAGCTCCATCAGATTTTCTGGCGTGAGGGGGATAGCGCGCGGCTCGGCGCCCGTGGCGCGTGCCACCGCGTTCAGAATCGCGGGCGCCGGACCGTCGATCGGCAGCTCGCCCAACCCCTTCGCGCCACCCGCGCCGTGCGGGTATGGGTTCTCGAGGAACGCGACCCTCACGGGGGGGACGTCGTGGGAAGTCGGGATCAGGTAGTTGGTGAGCTGATTGTTCGCCATCGCCCCGTCCCGCCACTTACACTCCTCCTTGAGCGCCCAGCCGATTCCCTGGACCACGCCACCCTGGACGGCTTCTCGTAGGCCGCTTCGCCGAACAGAGGCTCCCCGGGGTGCTCGCGGTGCCACCGTTGGATTGACTGCTTCACCGCTGCGCCGCGGGCCGAATCGTCGAGGCCCACATGGCGGCGCAGATCATCGGCCGCGCGCTCGATCAGGCCGCCCACGATCATCGTGGTGCGGGACGCGACCGTGGGCCCGGAGTTCGGGACCCGGCCGGTGTCGGCCTCGGCGATGGTCACGTCTTCCGGCGCCAGGCCCAGCCGTGTCGCCGCGAGCTCGGTAAACACCGTGAGCGTGCCCTGGCCCATCTCGATGTTGGCGCTCAACACTTCGACCCCGCCGTCCGGGCGGCCCGCCACGCGTAGCCGCGACTGGAGCGCCACCTCACCGCCGCCCGTGAACCCGGCGCCGTGATAGAACGTGGCGAGCCCCGAGCCGCGGCGGAGCGTCGGGTGCGTGGCGTTGAACGCGGCGTGCTCCCGTTGTTTGTCCCGGTAGCCTGACAGCTCGAGGGCCCGCTCCATCACGGCCAAACGATCGGTGCCGTCCCGGATCACCTGACCGGTGGCGGTCGTCTGGCCGTCTCTGAGCAAATTGATGCGCCGCAGCTCGACCGGGTCGATCCCGATGGTCGCCGCGATCACGTCCATGTGTCGCTCGCCCGCGAACTGTGACTGGGGGGCGCCGAAGCCGCGGAACGCCCCGAACGGCACGGCGTTCGTGAACATCGCGCGCCCGGTGATGCGCACGTGCTCGCACGCGTACGGCCCGGCGGCATGGATGATCGCGCGCGACAGTACGACCGGAGACAGGGTCACGTATGCGCCGCCATCGATCACCACCTCGATGTCCTGTGCTACGAGCCGGCCGTCGCGCGTGAGCCCGGTGCGGTGGCGCACCAGCGCGGGGTGCCGCTTGGTGGTCGCGGCCATGTCCTCACCGCGGTCATAGATCAGCTTCACCGGCCGGCCGCTTTTCAGCGCGAGCAGCGCAGCGTGCAGGGCGATGTGAGATGGGAATTCTTCCTTGCCGCCGAAGCCGCCGCCGGTGGGCGTCTGGATCACGCGGACTCGCGTCGCGTCACGCGTGAGCGCGTGCTGCAGCGCCTTGAGGACATAGTAGGGGCACTGCATCGAGCCCTTCACCACCAGTACGTCTCCCTCGAGCTGGGCGATCATCCCCTGGGTCTCGAGGTAGACGTGCTCCTGGGCGCCGGTCTCGTACGTTCCGGCGACCACTACCGGCGCCCCGGCGAGCGCGCGCTCCACATCGCCCTTCTCGATCTTGAGATGCTTGATGACGTTGTCGCTGCCGTATTGGATCTGCTCTGGGGCGGGCGGGACACGGAAGTCGAGGGCGGCCGGCTCGGGCCCGACTACCACCTCGACCGAGCGGACGGCGCGCCGCACCGCCTCGCGCGACGGGTGCGCGAGCAGCAGCACGGGCTCGTGCACGTGGCGCACATAGCCGGCCGCGAGCACCGGCTGATCTTCCTCGATCAGGGCTACGACGTTCGGTCCCGGGATGTCGCGGTGGTCCACTACGACGAACTGAGACCAGTCGACGTCCTTGCCGAACCGGATCGCGGTGACGCGGCCGCGGGGCGCCGGGCTGCGCACCGTCATGCCCCAGAGGAAGCCTTCGAGCGGCAGATCGTCCACGTACCGCTCGCGGCCGGTGAGCTTGGCGAGTGCTTCGCGACGCTTCATGGTGGAATTCTGTCGCCTTGCTGCACTCCCGGCCAGGGCGTAACGTTGCGGACCTTGATAACGACGCTGGTCTGCACGGTCAACGGCGTGCGCCACGAGCGCGCGGTGGAGCCGCGGCTGCTCCTCTCCGACTTCCTGCGCCACGAGCTCGGACTCACCGGCACGCACGTCGGGTGCGAGCACGGCGTGTGCGGCGCCTGTACGGTGCTGTTGGACGGCGAGGCGGTGCGCTCCTGCTTGATGTTCGCCGTCCAAGCGGATGGGCACGACGTCGCGACAGTCGAGGGTTTGTCGGACGGCTTGGGGGGGGGCGATGCGCTGCATCCGCTCCAGGCGGCGTTTCGCGAGGCCCATGGGTTGCAGTGCGGCTTCTGCACGCCGGGCGTCCTCATGACGCTGGTCCCGTTCCTGCGCGACCATCCCGACCCGGACGAGCGCGAGATCCGCGAGGCGCTCTCCGGGAATCTGTGTCGCTGCACTGGTTACCAGAACATCGTCGCGGCCGTGAGACTCGCCTGTGGCGCGGCAGCGCGCGCCTAGCGGGATCGGCGAGCGCGTCCGTCGCAACGAGGACGCGCGGCTCCTCACCGGACGCGCGCTGTTCGTGGACGACGTGCGGCTCGACGGCCTGCTGCACGTGGCGTTTCTCCGCAGCCAGCACGCCCACGCCCGGCTTTCGAGCGTCGACGCGTCCGCCGCTCGCAGCCGCGCGGGAGTCGTGGCGGTCTACACGGCGGTCGACCTGGGCGACTACTGGCGCCCCGGTCCGCTGCTCGTGCCGCCTCCTCCCATCCCCGGCCTCGTCTTCCACTCCTGCACTCAGCTTCCGCTCGCCAAAGACAAGCTGCGCCACGGGGGCGAGCCCATCGCGATGGTCGTGGCGGAGAGCCGGCATCTGGCCGTAGACGCGCTGGACGACATAGTGGTGGAGGCCGAGCCGCTTCCCGCCGCCGTGGAGCTCGAGGCCGCACTCGGCCCGGGGGCCCCCCGCGTGCACGACCAGCTGCCTTCCAACCTCGCGGCGCATGTAGTGCAGCGAAAAGGCGACTGGGCGGCCGCTAAAGCCCGCGCGCACGCGGTCATCAAGCGACGGTTCCGCTACGATCGCGGTGCGTCGGCCGCGATCGAGAACCGCGCCGTCGTGGCGCATTGGGACTCGCGCGCCGAAGAGCTGACGGTGTGGGATACCACACAGGCGCCCATCCCCATCCGGAACGGCCTCGCCCAGTTGCTTGGCCTGCTCGAATCGCAGGTGCGCGTGGTGGCGCCGTTCGTGGGCGGCGGCTTCGGGCCGAAGATCATGATGTTCTATCCCGAGGAAGTGCTCGTACCGTGGGCGGCCATGCGGCTGGGGCGCCCGGTCAAGTGGACCGAAGACCGCCAGGAGAATTTTTTCGCCACGACACAGGAGCGCGGTCAGATCCACGATGCCGAGCTCGCGGTAACGAAGGAGGGCAAGATCCTCGGTGTGAAGGACGTATTCTTGCACGACACTGGTGCCTACGATCCCTACGGCCTCACGGTGCCGATCAACAGCCAGTGCACCCTCCTTGGGCCGTACGACATCCCGAGCTACGAGAGCGAGTTCACCGCGGTCTTCACGAACAAGACAATCGTTACGCCGGTGCGGGGCGCGGGGCGCCAGCACGGCGTATTCGTGATCGAGCGGCTCCTGGATTTTGCGGCCAAGGAGCTGGGGATCGACCGTGTCGAGATTCGCCGCACGAACCTGCTCCGGCCCGATCAGTTCCCGTTCAACAACGAGATCCTGTTCCAGGACTCCGCGCCCCTCACCTACGACAGCGGCGACTACGAGCCCGCGCTCGACGAGGCGCTCAAGGTC
>WNFI01638826.1_pt2 | contig 35132 bp, 38 predicted proteins | sample 5400471 | NCBI WGS metagenome assembly WNFI01 (sample SAMN13153348, study PRJNA577476) | soil metagenome | isolation source: 100 cm saprolite on Douglas fir-dominated hillslope | place: USA:California | collected 2013-09-17 | reverse complement strand
ATGCTTTTCCCGGTCTGAATGCAGACCATTACATCCTGGGCGTGGGCGTCGTCTTCGCAGAGGTAATGACTGTCGTTGGTGGCAACCATCGGAATTCCGAGCTCTTTCTCCAGCCGGAACAGATTGGGATGGATGCGATGCTCCATCTCCAGGCCCTGGTCCTGAATCTCCAGAAAGAAATTGTGTTCGCCGAAAATATCGCGATACTCGGCCGCGGCGGCGCGCGCTGCATCGTACTTTTCCTCGACAAGAAATTCTGCGACGGAACCTTTCAGGCATCCCGACAGCGCGATCAAACCCTTGGAGTGCTCGGCGAGAAATCTCTTGCTGACGCGGGGCTTATAGTAGAAGCCGTGGAGTGAAGTTTGATCCCGGCGCTTTTGGCCGCATTGAAAAAATGCACCGCGCCAAAAATATTGCCGTGGTCGGTCATGGCCACGGCCGGCATGCCCAGTTCTTTCGCCCGATGGCAGAGTTTCTCCACGTCGCAAGCGCCGTCGAGCATGGAGTAATCGGTATGAAGATGGAGGTGGACGAATTGGGACATGTGAAATCGGGATCTGGGCTTCAGGCTTCGGCCTTCAGGTTCCGAATCTGATTGTACCGCCGCGTTAATTCTAAGTGAACGCGGAGCGCGAAGTTGGCCAAGTTATGCACAAGTTGTGGATTGCCGAGAGCGATCGCACCAAAAAAAGGGCGGCAGTTAGCCGCCCCTGAGAGTTTCCTGAAGCCTAGAGCCTAGAGCCTGAAGCCCGAAGCCTGCCTATTTCACGTACACGAAGTGCCCGCGCCGGTTCTGTTGCCAGCACGCCTCGTTAGACTCGGTGCAGAACGGTTTTTCTTTGCCGAGGCTGACTGTCTTGATGCGGTCGGCCGCGATTCCGCCCGCAACCAACGCATTCTTGACGGAGCTGGCGCGGTTGTCGCCGAGGGCCAGGTTGTATTCCGTCGAGCCGCGCTCGTCGCAGTGTCCCTCAATTGTGAAGTTGATGTTGGGATGCTGTTGCAGGAACGCGACATCGGCTTGAATGGAGGGCTGATCACTGGCTCGGATGTCCGACTTGTCATAGTCAAAGTAGATATCCTTTACGTTCTGAGCGAACAGTTCCTCCTCTGTGACGGTCGGAGCCGGCGGTGGTGGAGCAGGCGGCGGAGGCGCGTTTACCGTAACCGTTGCAGTTGCCGTCTGCGTGCCGCCAGCGCCTTTTGCGGTCAAAGTATAGGTTGTGGTCGCCGCTGGACTCACTTGTTGAGTTCCGCTGACCTGGACGGCGCCAACCCCTTCAATGCCGACATCCGTCGCGTTACTCGTCTGCCAGGTCAGGGTTGAAGACTGTCCTTTGTCAATAGTGTCAGGGCTCGCGGTCAAGCTCGCGGTGGGTGCGACCGGGGCCGGTGGTGGTGGAGGCGGCGGAGGTGCAACCTTCTTGTGGCATGCGCCGAGGAATACGATCGCACTCAGCGCGAATATGAGGACAGCCCATCGCATCGTTAATGGTTTCATCTTTCTCTCTCCTATCCATTGCACGCCTATGGGGCGCGGTTCTTTCCGGTCGGGTTGAAAATCTACATTCTCTTCAGATACCAAGAACTTCCACTCGATTGCAACAAAAATCTACTTCCAACTCCAGTCCGGCTCTGAGTTGTTACCTGAAGTCGTGAGCTGCTTCTGATTGCTGCCGTCGGCCAGCATTTCCCAGATTTGCAGCGATCCGGAACGGTTGGACTGAAAAACGATGTGCCGGCCGTCCGGCGACCACGATGGAAAGTCATTTCGGCCGCCATCGTGCGTCAACTGCACCCACTGTTTGCTGACCACGTCCATGATATAGATGTCTTGCGCGCCCGGAGCGCCCGCGCCGTAATGGCGCATCCAGGAGAAAACCAGGAATTGCCCATTCGGAGACCATGAGGGCGAAACCGCATAGCCCTGGTCAGTGATGGGCTGGATATTGGTTCCATCCGCCCCCTCCATGTAAATCTGGGGAAGGTCGCCACGCCGACTGACCCATGTTATTTCCGTCCCCGTCTTGCGGTTCCAGACGGGCGAAACATTGGTCGTACCCGAGTTCGTGATGCGGTGAAGGTTTCCGCCAGACTGGTCCACAACGTGGATTTCAGGTTTTCCGGAGCGCGACGATGAGAACGCCAGTTTCGTTCCATCCGGCGACCAGGCAGGAGAAAGGTTTGTCCCGCCCAGCCTCGGAAACGATACAAGCCGGTTTAGTTCCAGAGAAAACATGCGGATTTCCCATCCCGCGCCGGTGAAGGAACTGAACGCCAGGCGGGATCCGTCCGGGGAAATATGCGGCGAAAGGGAAATGGTTCCCAGGGTCGTTACTGTGTGTTGATTCGCGCCGTCGTAGTCCATGGCCCAGATTTCTTTGTGTCCGCCGCGCGCGCTCACGAAGTAAATCTGGGTTTCCGCGATGCCGTTGATCCCGCCCCCAAGGCGAAGAATGATTTCGTCGGCAAACTTATGGGCTATCATTCGTGCGGCTTGCGGCGTGGCCGCGTCGGTGTACTGCTTGCCGAGAACCTGTGGAGACGCGATGTTTTTCACATCGTAGAGCCAACCCTGCACGGTGACGTTCGTGCCCGCAGCCACCAGATTTCCAAACACCAGCATGGCCGCATTCGGCGGCGGCGCGTTCCAGGACTCAAATTTTACATCGCCCGGAACTCCGACAGGGCCCAGAGGATAGAAGCTCTTCGACACCATCTCAAAGATGCCGGCGTTGTCGAGGTCATTCCATAGCGTGTCGTTGAACGTCTTCAGCAGCGCAGCGTTTCGTGGGTCGGAGTTGGAGGCTTTGAAGTCGGGCACTGCGATACGCACCTTTTCGACGCCGAGGCCGGTCCCGGTCTTGATCCAATCCTGCGCAGGGGCGAACGTGGCGGTGGCCAGCAGAGTGGGTATGAGGGCGGAAAATCTTAAACCGCAAAGGACACCAAAAAAATTGCCAAGTACGCCAAGGAGGATGTTCTTTGCGATCTTCGCGATTCCTTTGCGACTTTCGCGGTTAAGGTCTTTTGCTTTTAAATCCAGCACGCAATCACCTCTTGTAATCAAACCAGAACTCCACGCTCACTTTGCCGCCTGAATAGTCCGAGGGCAGCGGGGGAAAAGTATCAATCCGTTGCAAAGCTCGCGCCGCAGACTGGTCCAGCGAGGGCACCCCGCTCGACTGCTCGATCTGCACGTTTGTCGGGTGTCCGTTTCGTTCTATATCAAACGTCACGTACACTCGGTTTGCATTCTGAATTCGCGAATCGACTTCGTACTTGAGCCAATTTTCCGAAACTTTCTGGTTCACTACTCGAACGTACCAGGCATAGCGCGATCCGAAATCGCCTCCGCCTCCGGTGAAACCAAACCCCCCCTTTGCAGCGCCGGCGTTGAACATCGCATATGGCCCACTGACCGGCCCACCTTCGCCGAACGGAACTACGTTGCTGGCTTCTTCCACCGGTTGCGGCTGGGGCTGGCGGTGGGTTGCCGTGGGCTGAGGAACAGGTTCCTCGACTACAGGCTGCGGCTTCGATTTCGACAGTCCCTTCGATTCCGTCGCCAGCACGTTCTGTGTCTGCACCGGATTCGCCGGCAGCGGCACATTGCTGACCAGCGAAACTCCCATGGCGCTTCCGCCCCCGCCCGCTCCCCAGTTCGAGCCATTCCTGCCAGTCGCCACCCACGCGTAGGCCACGATGGCCACGGTCACGCCCACATGCAGGGCCGCCGACCACGCCAGGTCATGTCCCCAGCGCTCGCGCTCCAAAAATATTTCAGTGCTTGCCATTGGACTCAAGCGGCTGGGTCACGATGCTCACGTTAGTGATCCCCGAAGACTTCACCGCGTCCATCACCGTGGCGAAGGCCCCAAAGGGTACATCCTCGTCAGCCCGCAAAAAAATGGATTGATGCTGCGGATCGCGCACCTTTTGCCGCAATTTAGTTCCAATCTCGTTGATGTTGACCGGATCATTTCCCAGAAATACTCGCTGCTGCTTGTCGATGCTGATCACCATCCGCTCTTCGGTGATTTCTTTCACGGTGCGGGTCTTAGGGACGCTGACCTCAATTCCCGATTGCAGTACAGGCGCAGTGACCATAAAAATGATCAGCAGCACCAGCACCACGTCCACCAGCGGCGTGATGTTGATGTCGGAGATCGACAGCTGGGTGCGTCCATTGGCAGCCGTAAAAGCCATTAGCGCCGTACCTCTTCGGCGGGCCGTGTGACAGGAACCTGGCGCTCGATCGCGTTGAGCATCTCCAGCGAGAAATCGTCACAGCGCGCGGCAAAACCGCGAACCGAACCGCCGATCAGGTTGTACGCGATTACCGCGGGGATAGCGGCTACAAGGCCAGCCGCCGTAGTGATCAACGCCTCCGAAATTCCCGGAGCCACAGCTCGCAAGGTTGCTGCACCGCTGGTGCCAAGGCCATGGAAGGCGTCAATAATTCCCCAAACCGTCCCGAACAATCCAACAAAAGGCGTGACCGCGCCGGTAATCGCAAGCCAGGGCAAATTTCGCTCGAACTTGGTTATTTGCTCAGAGGATGCAATCTGCATGGCCCTCTGCACCGCGAGCGGATTGCGCAGCGCGCCCGAGGTTCCCACTTGGCGCTCAAACTCCTTGAATCCGGATTGAAACACAGCAACCAGGGGGCTAGGGCGGTATTGCTCGGCGACGGCGGCAATGTCCTGCAGTTTTTGCGCTCGGCGAAACGCACGCAGGAACCGGCCGCTCTGCACCCGGGCGCGCCGCAGCGAACTCCACTTGGAAAGGATCACAGCCCAGGAAAGCATGCTGAATCCCAGCAGCAAAACCAGCACGGCCTGCAAGAGGTGCAAATACATTAGGTTGTAGGGGACGCCAGATCCCGATTATAGTCCAACGATTTTGGCTTTCCCGCGGACGTATTCAATCCGTCACTGTTGAAAGGGCACGCCGGCGTCTGGACACGGAGCCGCTGGAGCGCTCCGAACAACACTCTGATGTGGGGACTGCGCCTAGGGATGCACGTCTATCGAAAGGTTCAGGTGGCTAGCGATCGGAAACCACGCTACCCCGCGTTCAACAGCGAACTGAAAACACCCAGCCGTTCCCGCAGTCTTTTACCGGCGTAGAGATTGATGGCCATGTCCGGACCACCGAGGGACTTCCAATTCGTGATCTCGCCCATAAAGATCGAGCGCGCTGGCCGATTGTCAGCCCTTGCACCGGGTTCACCGGCCGGTCCCACGAAGCTTCCGGTGGCCGTTTGCTGGAATCCCGCTTACCCCTTCACGCGCAAGCACTTTCCTGTCATTATTCTGATACAGTGATCGTCGCGTAATGTCCGCACAGACCATAATCGGCCCCATTTCCGGTATCGGCTCAGGCGTCTTTCCCAGTCTGATTTTTGTGCATGGTACTGAGCAGCGGACCTTGTACCTCGATCACACCCCCTTCAGCATCGGCCGCAAGATGGAAAAGGACCTGGCGATTGCCGATCCCCGGGTCTCGCGCGACCACGCCCTCCTGCTTTCCGAGAACGGCAAATTCTTCGTGCAGGACCAGGGCAGCAAGCACGGAACGTTCGTCAATGGCGAGCGCGTGGAGCGCCGGCAGTTGGAGCGGAACGACCGCCTCGAATTCGGCGCCCGCGATACTATTTACGCCGTCTTTCATCCTCAGCATGTCACCCCCAACACCGCGCGGGACTTTCTCAGCCAACTTTCTGGCATCCAGATTTCCAATGAAGTCACCGACCTGGAAAAACTGACCATTTTCCTGGAAGCTGCACGCAAGCTGAACACCACCGGCGTTCTGGATGAAATCCTGCTGACGCTTCTGGATGTAACTCTGAAGCTGACCGGTTCCGAGCGGGGCTACGTCTTCCTTAGGAACGTGGACGGCAAATTGCGCCTGGCGGCGGGGCGGAACTCCAAGGGCGATCTGCTGCTGGACGACACCACGATTTCGCACTCGATTCTCGAAGACGCGCTTCGCTCCAATTCAGAGTTTCTGCTCACCGACACTAGTCAATCGCTCGACCTCTCGGGACGCCAAAGTATTGTGGCCTACGATCTGCGCACCGTGATCTGCATTCCGCTGCGCAAGATGCAGGTACAAACCAAGGCCCGGGCCGCTTCCGAGCCCGTGCCCTCAGGCGACGCCATGGGCGCGCTGTACGTGGATTCGCGCTTCGCCTCCCGCGACATTTCAAAAGTCAGTGGAGACATTCTGCACCTGGTGGCGACTGAAGCCGCTTCGTTGATCGAGAATGCCCGCCTGGTGCAGGCGGAGGAGGAATCCCGGCGCTATCAGCAGGAACTTAGTATTGCGGCCACGATTCAACAACGGCTGATGGCAGTGACCATCCCCGAAGTGCCGTTCGCCAGACTTAGCGGCAAGAACCTTTCTTGCAAAGAAATCGGTGGCGATTTCTACGACGCCGTAAATACCGACGACGGCCTCGCGGTGGTTCTGGCCGACGTGGCCGGAAAGGGAGTCTCCGCTGCGCTGCTGGCCTCGACTCTGCAAGGCATGATCTATTCCCAGCTGGTGGCGCGTATGCCATTGACCGAAATCGTCGATTCCGCCAATCGTTTTCTGACCAGCAAGCGCATAGGCGAAAAATATGCCACCCTGGTCATCGCCCGCCTGCGCCGTGATGGCGAACTCGAATACGTAAACTGCGGCCATGTCCCGCCGTTGCTGGTTTGCGCCGGCGAGGTGATTCGCCCTACGCACGGGAATTTACCGGTGGGGCTTCTACCGGACGCGGTTTACGAGAGCGATCGCTACAGCCTGCATTCCGGAGACCGTCTCGTCCTGGTCACCGATGGCGTGACCGAAGCCGAGAATGCTGAAGGTGAGTTCTTCGACAACGAGCGCCTTGAAATCGCGGCTAAGAAGGGAAGCATGCATGATGTTTTTGCCGCAGTTTCCGAATTCTGCGGTAGTACACCGCTCAGCGACGACTGCACCGTTGTGGAGATGGTTTTCCTCGGCGAGTAGCCGGACGTGACGTCGCCTGTGGAAATTTTTGTCAAGCCCTCCGGCACTTCAGGTTTTGATTAACTCCAACAAACGAAACGAAAAATAATTTCTGAAAACCTGGCACAATTTCCTGCTGGAATTGCTATTCTGAAAATAGAGGGACAAAAAGACCGCGTCCCCGTGGTTCCGCCTCCAGTCGGATGCGCGGAATGTTAAAATCGAAAACTCTTATGGAACAGATTGCTCCCGCACTGGAAAAAGTTGTCCTCGGCAGCCTGCATCAGGCTCCAAAATCGGAGGCTCCGCTGCTGGCTTGGTCACTGGCGTGCGGATCGGCGGTGGCCGAACGGACGCGCGCAATGGAATTCTCGCGCGGCGTGCTGCGGGTGGAAGTTCCTGATGCCGGATGGCGCGCCGAATTGCAACATCTGGCGCCGCGATACGTGGCGATCATTAACCGCTACAAAGTCGGCACCGTCAGCCGGATAGATTTCGTGATTCGCCGGGAACCGATTGCCAGCGACCAGTGATCAGTTGCTACTGCTTAAGTTTGTTGTTAAGCGCCGACCACTAGCCACTACCCACAGCCCGCTGCTCTTATGAAAGTCACAGAAAAAGACGTCACCTATGTTGCCGACCTCGCTAATCTGGAGTTAAGCGAGGACGAGCGCACCCGCATGGTTCGCGACCTGAATTCGATTCTCGGCCACGTTGATACGTTGGGCGAGTTGGATACAAAAGAAGTTTCACCGATGGCGCAGGTTTCCGACCGCTACGGTCTTGATGAATCCAAGCGGGGAAGCGAGCGCTTCGCCTACGCCAGCCGCGAGGACATTCACGAAGGACTGCGGAAGTCGCTGCCACACGATGTCGCGCTAGCAAACGCGCCGGAGTCCGACAAGACATTTTTCAAAGTACCGAAGGTGATTGAGAGATAGTAGGCGCTTTTGCCTCGACGGACGACTAACGACGGACGACTAACGACGCTTTAATGAACCTGACCGGCCTTACCATCGACGCCACCCGTTCCGCTGTCCAGGAGCGCAAAACCAGCGCCAGCGCGCTGATAGAGGCGTTCTACGCCAAAATCGCCAGTGACGATCCGAAAATCGGCGCGTATCTCACGCTGTCGAAAGACCGCGCCCTAGCAAAGGCCGCGGAGGTTGACGCTCTGGCGGAGAAAGGCGACAAGTTGCCGCCACTGGCCGGAGTGCCGGTCGGAATCAAAGACGTTCTGGTCACCAAAGGGGTTCGCACCACCGCAGGCTCGAAGATTCTTGGCAACTACACTCCGCCGTACGACTGCACGGCGGTCGCGCGGCTGGAAGCTGCGGGTGCGGTCGTACTCGGCAAACTCAATTGCGACGAGTTTGCCATGGGATCGTCAAATGAGAATTCCGCGTGGAAGCCGGTGCATAATCCGCGCGATTTGAGCCGTGTGCCCGGAGGCTCGTCCGGGGGATCGGCTGCGTCTGTCGCTGCAGATATGGCCGTGGCCGCGCTCGGTTCCGACACAGGCGGATCCATCCGTCAGCCCGCGTCGTTCTGCGGAGTCGTGGGACTCAAGCCGACTTACGGCCGCGTGTCGCGCTATGGTTTGATTGCATTTGCGTCTTCACTTGATCACATTGGACCTCTAACCAAGACAGTGAGAGACTCCGCAATCGTTCTGCGAACGATCGCCGGCCGCGACCCAATGGATTCGACTTCCGCCGAGTTGCCGGTGCCGGATTATGTTGCCGAGCTCGAGAAGCCGGTCAAAGGGATGAAGGTCGGAGTCGCAAAGGAATATCTCGGCGAAGGACTCGACGGGGAAGTGCGCAGCGCGATCGAGGCTGCGATCCAGAAGTTGGCAAGCCTGGGATGCGAGATCGTCGAAGTCTCGCTGCCGCACACGAAGTACGCGATACCGGCTTATTATTTGGTGGCTACCGCCGAGGCGTCATCGAACCTGGCGCGTTTTGATGGCGTGCGCTACGGATATCGCGCCGAAAACGTTCGCTCGCTTTCGGACATGTATCGCCGCAGCCGCAATCAGGGATTCGGCACCGAAGTGAAACGCCGCATCATGCTCGGAACGTATGCCCTGAGCGCCGGATACTATGATGCCTACTATTTGAAGGCGCAGCGCGTTCGCACACTGCTGACTCGCGATTTTGAAGATGCTTTTAAGAAAGTGGATGTGATCGTCGCGCCCACTTGTCCAACCGCAGCGTTCAAGCTCGGCGAAAAAGTGGATGACCCTCTGGCCATGTACCTCGCCGACATTTATACCGTGACTGCAAACCTGGCTGGCATCCCGGGAATCTCGATCCCGGTCGGCCATACGAAAGAGAAGCTGCCCGTCGGCATGCAGATATTTGGTAAACACTTCGCCGAGGCAACGATTCTTCGCTTCGCGCACGCATACGAAATCGCGTAACACTAGACCTTGTCATCCTGAGCGGAGTTGGATCATCCGCTTTGCGGATGATCCAAAGCAGTCGAAGGACCCCCTGCAGGCTTCACCCCGTACGGAACGCCCCAGGGAATTCTCCCGACGAAGCTTTGCGGTGAGAATTCCCTTCAACAGCATCTTCGCCGCAAGCTTCTAGCAGATTCTTCGACTGCGAGAGTGTCTTGCGTTCGATAGACCCTCTCTTCGCTCAGAAAGACAGTGAAGTGAGATGCCCGGCACGAACGAATCGGCCAACCATCAACTACCGCCTTTCCGGAGAAACCATGAACCCTCATTCCACCTCGAAAATCTTCCTTGCCCTTGTGCTCGCGATCAGCCTCGCAGCCACCGGGTGCAGCGCGCAATGGGTCAACCTCGCATTGCAGGACCTGCCCGTGCTTACACAGATGGCGCTCAACATCGCCACTGTGGTCAGTACGCTGGCTTCGGGCCAGCAGGCCAGCGCCGCCGACACCGCGGTCATCCAGAACATCTCGGCGCAGGCCAGCCGCGACTTGAATCTGCTGCAAAGCCTCTACAGCGAGTACAAAGCCGCTCCCAGTGCGACCACGCTGCAGAAAATTCAGAACGTGATTTCCGATCTCAACCAGAATCTGCCGGCGCTGCTGGAGTCCGCGCACATTGCGAACCCGGTGCTCTCGGCGCGGATTACAGCCGCGGTGAACCTGATTCTCACTACCGTGAACAGTTTTGCAGCGCTAATGCCACATATCTCGGCGTCAACCGCGCAGAAAGCCCTCGCCGGCCCACTTCCGCGCGCCAAGGATTTAAAAAGGCAGTGGAACCAGCAAATCTGTGAGCCTACGGGAAACCCTGCGCTGGACGCGGCGTTCGCGCACTCGGTGTTGAGATAGAAGAAACCGCCTTTGGTGTTGGCCGTTCGTCGTCGGTCGTTGGCCTGCGCTCCCCCTAGCCTCGCCCCATTGAGGCGGATTTTCGCGCACGAGCGCCGCGGAGGGATCCCAATCCCGGCCAACGACCGACGACTAGCGGCCAACGACTGTTCTCAGCCACGAACAAGAAGAACCGACCTATGCCAATTCCCGTCATTGCCATTACCAATGCCTCTACCTGCATGACCGACGCGCAGGTCGAAGCCGTGCTTCCTGCATTGCAAAAGCAGGTGAGCGACGATTTCAAAGCCTATTGGGAGCAGGACTGCACTCTGTCCTTTCTAAGCAAAGACCAGCCGCTCAATGCCGGATGGTGGCAGGTCGCTATCACCGACAATCCTGACCAAGCCGGCGCGCTTGGATATCACGAGATGACCAGCCAGGGGACGCCGCTGGGAAAAGTCTTTGCCAAACTCGATCTGCAAAGTGGCTCCTCGTGGACGGTGACGCTAAGCCACGAGTTGCTCGAAATGCTTGCCGATCCCTGGATCAACTGGTGCGCCGTGGGCAGCGACAGCAAAATCTACGCTCTCGAAGTGTGCGACGCAGTCGAAGCCGATGAACTCGGCTACAACATTGATGGTGTCCTGGTCTCGGATTTCATCACGCCCGCGTGGTATGAGCCGACGTGCGCCGACCGGATGGACTTCAGGAAGCACGTCTCGAAAGAGCTGGAACTCGCGCGCGGTGGCTATATCTCGACTTTCGATCCGACCAGCGGCTGGACTCAGATCAACGCCCGTGGCGACGGAGGTCCGGGGATGGTGCCCGGCAGCCGCCGACAACGAAGAAAACTGATTCGACCGGCGTGGCGGAAGAGCGCGCGCTAGGCGCTCAGTGGATCTACTTCCGTCTCCACCGCACGCCGTCTTTCGTCTGCTCAATCAAAATTCCGGCGGCGGCGAGTTCGGCACGAATGGCGTCGGACGCGGCAAAGTTTTTCGACTTGCGCGCGGCTTCCATGGAGGCGACTTTCTGATTGATCTGTTCGTCCGATAGCGCGGCGGAGCTGACCACCTCATGCAGTTCAGCACTGATGTCTTTTTCGCGCCCTTCCGCTTTCGCCCACTCGGCGATGCCCACCATCTTCGCAGCATCATCATCGTTGAGCACCGCAAAAATCTCGTCGAACTGAGTGAGGACAGCAAGCAGCGGCGGCACGTCGCCTTTCCGTAGGTCTCCAGAATCCGTGGCCGCGTTCGCCGCGCGCACCATGTCGAAGACGGCGGCTTGGGCCTGTGCAGTGTTCAAGTCGTCGTCGAGAGCTTCCTTCATGCGAGTTCGGGAATCGCTGGCCAGGGACTGCATCGCGGGATTTGATCCGTCGGCAAAAGTTCCTTTCCCCAAGCGCTGCTGGAAATTGCGCAGCCGCTCGACTGATGCCGCCGCCTGATGCAATCCCTGGAACGTAAAGTTGAGTTGATTGCGATAGGGGACCGACGCCAGCAGATATCGAATGGACGAAGGCTTGTGTCCCTTCAGCACCAAATCGCGCAAGGTATAGAAGTTGCCTAGACTCTTCGACATCTTTTGGTCCTCTACGAGAAGAAACCGCGCGTGAAACCAGAAGTGGGCGAAAGACTTGCCAGTCGCCGATTCTGACTGCGCGATTTCATTCTCATGATGCGGAAAAATCAGGTCCTCGCCGCCGGCATGTAAGTCGAAACTCTCCCCTAGTTCCTGCATCGACATCACTGAGCACTCAATATGCCAGCCCGGCCGCCCAGGCCCGATGCTGCTCTCCCACGAAGCCTCGCCTGGCTTCGGCGCCTTCCATAACGCAAAATCCCGCGCATTATCTTTTTCGTATTCGTCCACATCCACACGCGCGCCGTCTTCCATTCCCGCGAAATCCTTTTTGGATAGCTTGCCGTAGGCGGGAAACTTCGCAATGGGGAAATAGTACGAACCGTCTTCCGTCTTATAGGCAAGACCTTTCTGCACCAGCTTCGCGATGAAGTCTGCCATCTGAGGAATATTTTCTGTGGCGCGGACGATTTGAGGTTCTTCAATGTGCAGAATGGCGGCGTCCTCGAGAAACGCCTTCTGGTACTTCGCCGTGTACTGCTGCACCGGTACTCCAGCCTGCGCTGCATTGCGGATGATCTTGTCGTCCACGTCGGTGATGTTCATAACGTGGCGGACCTGGTATCCGCTCTGGCGGAAATAGCGGCGCAGAATGTCCACCGCCACGAATGTGCGGAAGTTCCCGATGTGGCCGTAGTCGTAAACCGTGGGCCCGCAAGCATACATGCGGACCTGGTTATCCACGAGCGGCCGGAATTCTTCGATTTTGCCGGAAAGAGTGTTGAACAGGCGCAGGGACATAAGGAGAAAAGAACTCTCATTCTAGGGGGATGGAAGAAAGAGGGTCAAATCCGGCTCCGAAGGCGAAACGCAGCCGTCGAATGTGACACTCGCGAAAGTATCACAGTGGATCCATCGCGGAGGGAAACTCATGCCTAGACTTGCTCGTGTCCAGATGGAGGCAGGTCATGCGCAAAGCACTCGTAATCGTGTTCACGGTTCTGTCGCTAACATCCGCGATGTTCGCGAAAAACGATCACAGCTGGGAACATGTTGAGAAATTGAAGCCGGGAACTCCGGTGCTGATTTCGCTATGGAGCGGAAGGCTTATCAACGGAAACGTTGATGCGGTAGGCCCCGCAACGTTGCGGATCGACACGGCTGATCCCGAGATCGGTGTTGGTTCGCTCGTAGAATTCAGCCGCGCGGATATCCGAAGAATCGTCCGCCCCCCCCGGCGGAACTTGCCGAACGCAGAACGCTGGATGCTCATTGGCACGCTGGTCGGGGGCGGAGTCGGTTTTACCTCTGGAGCCATTTACGACGCTGCACATCACGAGAACTATCACTGGTTTACCGGTGGCTTCGGAGGCGCGGTCCTGGGTTTCTTCGGCTCCTGCGCCATCCTCGCAGGAGTCGGCGTAGTCGAGATATTTCATCATCACGGTGGGCTCGTGTACGAGGACAAAAGTACAGGCAGGATGCTCGCGAACTGACCAATGTGTGGCACTAGGCTGGATGCGGGAATTGTACTGGACTATTTGTTCTCGACGTCAGTCGGATCTCCCGTGGCGCGCAGGCGAACGCCGATCAGATAAACATAGTGGAGCGCCGAAATAATCGTACCCACGATGGTATAAAGCAACCCGCTGATCAGCACGATGCAGACATCGCGGCTGAAAACCATCACCGTGTACTTCCACGGGATCTTGCCAAGGATGGAAAGCACCATGAAGACCGTGCTGAGCAGCATCTTGTCGGCAATGGGATCGAGGTACTGACCCAGCAGTGTCTGCTGATGCAGCATGCGGGCGAGCAATCCGTCCAGGCCATCACTCAAGCCGGCTAGCACGAACAGAGTGAGAGCCCAACCGTAGTGGCCCTCAAACATTTCGATAATGATGAACGGCAGAAATGCCAGGCGCACCAGGGTAAGCTGATTGGGCGCAGTTAGGATTTGCGAGAGCTTGAGCGCCGCGTTCCGCGAAGGGGTTGCTGATGTTGTGCCGGAATCCACGGCTACGATTGTCGCTGCGCGGAAGCTGGTTTGCAAATGAGTCTTCGCTGATGTCGTAGCTTCAAACCTTGACCTTGAAACCTTGATATTACGCCCCAGTTTGAACCCTGAGTTTGCAGGCGTGGTTTACAAGCGCAAGATGCGCCCCGTAAAATGAGGGTACTGCAAATGTCCGTAGGCGCGTAGCTCAGTTGGTTAGAGCGCTACCTTGACACGGTAGAGGTCAGGAGTTCGAGTCTCCTCGTGCCTACCATTTCTTTCATAGTCCCCTTCGCACAATCTGACCAATCGTTTTCTCTCTAAAGCCGCCGGTGGTTGCAGATACCAGCGGGCCTTTCTAGAATGTCCACTCCGATGTTTGTTCATATTCTCCACGTGGTTGGGGCGCGCCCTAATTTCATGAAGGCGGCGTCCGTGTTGCGGGCGCTGAGCAATGCCGGTTTCCGCCAAAGTCTTGTGCATACCGGCCAGCACTATGACGCGAATATGTCGGACGTCTTCTTTCGTGAGCTTGAAATTCCGAAACCGGACGTAAATCTGGCCGTCGGCTCCGGCAGCCACGCGCAGCAGACGGCGCGAATTATGACTGGCTTCGAATCCGTGGTGCTGGAGCGCAATCCCGATCTGGTCGTGGTTTACGGGGACGTGAATTCAACCGTGGCCGCGGCCTTGGTTTGCGCCAAGCTGCAGATTCCGGTGGCTCATGTGGAAGCTGGGTTGAGGTCGAACGACCGGTCGATGCCTGAGGAAATCAATCGTTTGCTCACCGATCAGCTCTCGGACTTGTTGTTCACGCCTTCCGAGGACGCAGACAGAAATCTGCAACGCGAAGGCATTCCCGTCGAACGAATTCATCTGGTAGGGAATGTCATGATCGACACTCTCGTGCACTTGTTGCCTCGTGCGCTGAAGAAAAAGAGCAAGGGTTTTCCCGCGCGTTACGCATTGGTCACGCTGCACCGCCCTTCCAACGTTGATGATCCCGACGTGCTGCGCCGGATTCTCAGTTCGATACTCGCGGTCAGCAAAAAGAAAGATTCCAACAATCAGGACCTTGCCGTGGTCTTTCCCATGCACCCGCGCACGCGTGTGCGGGTTTCTCAGTTTGGCATGGTGACAGATGGTCTGCACATTTGTGATCCGCTCTCGTATCTGGAATTTCTGGCTCTGCAGGCCGGAGCGACGGTGGTGCTGACCGATTCCGGCGGCATCCAGGAGGAAAGCACGTTCCTGGGAGTGCCGTGTTTGACCCTGCGAGCCAACACCGAGCGGCCCATCACTGTTGAGATCGGCACGAATGTGTTGATTGGCAATAACACCGACCGGCTCCGTGATGAGCTGGCAAAGATACTGAACGGCCAGCAAAAGAAGGGCACGATTCCTCCGCTGTGGGATGGGCAGGCCGGCGAACGAATCGCTCGGATTCTGCAGCAGTATTTTGAGAAGCGAGCAAGGCCAGCCGCAGTCTCCTCAGGATTAATCTGAGATCATCGCTCACTGATGTAATCGCATCCGCGACGCATCTGGGATAAGTCTTCGTATATCGCCCCGCTCGATTTCCTTTGCCGTTATGGCAATCCCCGCCTGACGAGAAATGAGTTTTACGAGGCGTAAACGAAAGTAACGTGACGTTGCGCTCGGCTACGAAATTGGCTTGGTAAGATGAATCAGAGAGCGTCGAAGCATCGTCAGGCGCGAAGGGAAAGAGGGGTCCGGTTTGAGAAGCTTTTTGGTTCGCAGCATTTTGTCTTGTGCAATTGCCAGTCTGTTTTGCCTTGCCTCCGTCGCCCAGCAGTCGGAAGTACCGGCATCGGCGCCTGCGTCCAGCCAACAAACGCCGGACAAGGCCGATGTACCCGACGCGCCCGCTCCGTCTGCGGATTCCTCTAGCCAGCTAGCGCTAAAGAGGGTCGATCCACCGGCTGTGGTCGAGTCCAAGCCCTCCGCCGTACTGGGCAAGACCAAGTTGGAGCAGGAAACCGGGACGGTGAATGATCGCATTCTGACGGTAATGCCAAACTACGGCACTGTTGAAAATGCCAGTACCTTGCCGCCGATTTCAAGCCGTCAAAAATACCGGCTTGCTACCGCGGGAGTGTTCGACTATTTCAGCTTTCCATTTATCGGCGCGCTGGCCGCGCTCGATCAGTCCAACAATTCCCCGAAGTCCTGGGGACAAGGCTGGGGAGCGTACGGGCAACGTTACGGCGCCTCATTTGCCGACAACGGAATCGGCACTTACATGACCACAGCGATCTTTCCCAGCGCGCTGCACGAAGACCCGCGCTACTACTGGCTGGGACACGGCACAGTTCCTCACCGGACGTTTTATGCATTGGGCCGGCTGTTCGTGGCCCGAACCGACTCCGGAAGCAACCGCTTCAACTACTCCGAAATGATTGGCAATGCCGTGGCCGCCGGCGTTTCGAATTTCTACCACGCTCCGGAAGACCGTACCCTGGGTCGGAACCTGGGCACTTACGGAATGCTGGACATGTGGGACGGCGTTTCCAACCTGATGAAGGAATTCTGGCCTGACATTCATCGCAAGATGAAGCATAAGCACTACACCAGCGACGCGTCTCGCGGCTGAACCTGGGGCGGGTGGGTTGTTCTTGACGTACGCTATCGGCCTAGCCTTATACTTTGCGTCGCGACTATACTAGCCGCGACCTGTATGAAAAACTTAGCGCGTCTCTTCCTCTTACTTTCTTTCCTGTCATCTGTAGCTACTGCACAAACCATGAAGAATACCGAATCGAAAGCCGGTGCGCGGGGCAACGCAAAGTTTCTGGTGATGGCGGACCAGTTTGTCAAGGAATCGCTGGCGCTCTCGCCGGTGAATGCGTCGCAGGCGGGATATCACCAGCATGTGGACGCCAAGACCGGCAAGACCATCATGCTCGATGCGGAACTGGACGACGTGGGTGCCGCGGGGATGGCGGCGCAGTTAGCGTTTTACGGCGATTGGCGGCGAAAGTTCCAGACGGAGACACCAGTGGCGTCGTTGAACGTGGAGGACGCTGCCGACTACCGGCTGATTGACGATCAGGTCGCGATCAATCTGCTGGAGCTCGAACATATTCAAAACTACAAACATAATCCGACAGTGTATGTGGAACTTCTGGGTGCCGGGTTATTTCTCCCTATGACCCAGGAATATGCGCCGAAAGACGTCCGGACTGGACACGTGATTTCGCGTATCGGGCAGATTCCGCGGTTTATCGAACAAGCCAAATCGCAATTGATGGATGCCGATCCTGTCTTTATTTCGACGGCGATTGGCGAGAATCAGGGCAACCTCGACATGGTCGACGGGCTGGCCAGCGACATTCCGGCGGACTCGCCTTTGAAGGCGCAATACGACAAGGTTGCGCCGCCGGCGAAGAAGGCGCTTAGCGACTTCAATGACTGGATGACGAGCGACCTTGCCAAGCGTCCGACGAACGGGCGCACCTGGCGATTGGGCGAGGAGTGGTACGCACTCAAATTCCGTTACGTGATTGAGACTTCCATTGAACCGATGCAGTTGCTGGCGGACGCGGAAGCCGAAATAACGCGGGTACGCGCGGAAATGATGCAGTTGGCGCTGCCGCTTTATAAAGAGATGTATCCCGGGCAGGATGATTACAGCAATTTGCCGGTGAAAGAGCGCGAGAGCAAGATCATCGGTGCGGTGCTGGATAAGATCGGCGACGAACATCCGCAGCGCGATCAGTTAGCCGACACGATCAAGGGTGACCTGGCTGGAATTACCCAATTTATTCGTGAGAAGAAAATCGTTACCCTCAGCAGCCGCAACAACATGAAGGTGATTCCCACGCCGGAGTTCATGCGCGGCATCTATTCGGTGGCGGGCTTCCATTCTCCGCCACCGCTGGAGCCGACCGCTGAGGCGCAGTATTGGGTCACTCCCATCGATCCCAAAATGCCCGCCGCCAAGGCCGAGAGCAAACTACGCGAATACAACAACTACACTCTGAAGTGGCTGAGCATGCACGAGGCGCTGCCCGGCCACTATGTGCAGGGCGAGCACGCCAATGACGTTCAGCCTCCGACGCGTCGGCTCTTGCGCAACATGTTTGCCAACGGGCCTTACGTGGAAGGCTGGGCAGAATACGCCGCAGACGTCATGACCCAGGAAGGCTATATGGATTTCAATCCGAAATTCCGTCTTGCCCGATTGAAAGTGTGGATGCGCGGCGTGGCCAATACCGTCCTCGATATTCGCATGCAGACCATGAACATGACGGACCAGCAAGCGCTCGACTTGATGATTCACGACACCTTTCAGACTCAGGCGGAAGCCGATGGCAAACTGTTGCGCGCGAAGTTGAGCTCAACCCAGCTGCCGACATATTTCGTCGGCAACCGGCAGTGGTGGACGCTGCGCAAGAAGTATCAGGCAACCAAGGGAAGCGCGTTTACGCTGGAGGAGTTTCACGATCGCGCTCTGGATCAGGGGCCGCTGCCGTTGGAGTATTTGGAGAAGATTATTCTGCCGACCAACTAGGCCCTTTCTTCCCCCGGGACTTTAGACGCTGCCGGCGAACAGCAGGTTCCTCTGCGCCTCTGCGCCTCGGAATGATAAACCTTGGTGATGGTTAACGTCCCCGACAGCGTCGGTGTTGGATCAACAGATATGTCAGTGCGAGTCGCGGGTGACTATTGGACCGCTGCTGCCGACCAGGAAATCCAAGTCCGCCCCCAGATGTGCCTGCTGCACATGCTCAACGTACAGCTTTTTCCATCCCCGCTCCGGCAGCGGCGGAGGCGTCCACTGGGCGCGGCGGGCGGCCAGAGTGGCGTCATCCACGTCGAGTTGGACGATTCTCTGGTTCACGTCCAAAGTGATCATGTCTCCGGATTGAACCAGCGCCAATGCGCCACCGGTGGCCGCTTCGGGACAAACGTGCAGGACAACCGTGCCGTAGGCGGTGCCGCTCATCCGTCCGTCCGAAATGCGGACCATATCAGTCACACCTTTTCGTAGGAGCTTCGGCGGCGGAGGCATGTTGCCGACCTCGGCCATGCCGGGATATCCGCGCGGGCCGCAATTCTTGAGGACCATGACACAGCTCTCATCGATATCGAGCGCATCGTCGTCGATGCGGGCGTTAAAGTCCTCGATGTTTTCAAAGACTACGGCGCGGCCGCGATGCTGTAACAGATTCGGGCTGGCAGCCGAGAGCTTGATGACAGCACCATCGGGCGCGAGGTTGCCGCGCAGGACGGTGATCCCGGCATTCGGTTTGAAGGGCTCGGCGAAGGTGTGAATCACGTCGCGATTCCAGCACGGAGCCTCGGCGACATTCTCCCAGATGGGCCTTCCGTTTACGGTCAGGGCATCGCGATGCAACGTGCCAGCTTGACCTAACTCACGAAGAACCGCTGGCAATCCGCCAGCGTAGAAATAATCTTCCATCAGGTATTTGCCGGAGGGTTGGATGTTCACCAGACACGGCAGGCTTGACCCCAGGCGATCGAAATCGTCCAAGCAGAGCGGGACTCCGATGCGGCCGGCGATGGCGATCAGGTGAATGACGGCGTTGGTTGATCCGCCAATGGCGGCGTTGGCACGAATCGCATTTTCGAAAGCTTGGCGGGTCAGAATGCGGGAGATGCACAAATCTTCGCGCACCATTTGCACGATACGGCGTCCAGTCATCTGGGCGAGGGTGTAGCGTCGGGCATCTACGGCAGGGATGGCGGCGTTTCCCGGCAGTGCCATGCCCAGAGCTTCGACCATGTTCGCCATGGTTGAGGCGGTGCCCATGGTCATGCAGTGGCCTTTGGAGCGGCTCATGCAGCTTTCGGCCTGGAAAAATTCTTCAGCTTTCATTTCGCCGGCGCTGAGTTTGTCCGACAGCTTCAAAAGGCCAGTGCCGGAGCCGATGTCGCGGCCCTGGAATTTTCCCGAGAGCATGGGGCCGCCAGAAACTCCGATGCTGGGCAGATCGCACGAGGCCGCGCCCATGAGCAGGGAAGGAGTTGTCTTGTCGCAACCCATGAGCAGGACGACGCCGTCCATGGGATTCCCGCGGATGGATTCTTCCACGTCCATGCTGGCGAGGTTGCGGAAAAACATCGCCGTGGGCCGAAGTTGCGTCTCGCCCAGTGACATGACAGGGAACTCAAGCGGAAAGCCTCCGGCTTCCCACACGCCGCGCTTTACGGATTCGGCAATCTCGCGGAAATGCGCGTTGCAGGGAGTGAGTTCGGACCAGGTGTTGCAGATGCCGATGACCGGGCGGCCGTCGAAGAGATCATGCGGCCAGCCCTGGTTCTTCATCCAACTGCGGTGCATGAAGCCTATGCGGTCCTGCCGGCCAAACCATTCCTGACTGCGGAGTTTTTTCATCCTCTTCCGATCTCCGTCCCAGAAGCCCGCCGCGTGATGGAAAACATCGCGCCAATCGTGTACAAACATTGGGGCAAATCCCGCAGCTTGCGAGAGGGGTGGGGCTGCTGGGCGCGCTTTGCTCGACGGCAGCGTGGGCGGCCTCGGCGAACATCAAAAAGGCCTTGCGCATTTATTTCGTCGACGTGGAAGGCGGGCAGGCGACCTTGTTTGTGACTCCCGCGAAGCAATCGCTTCTGATTGACACTGGCTGGCCGGACAACCAGGGCCGCGATGCGGATCGCATCGTAGCAGCGGCCAAGCTGGCGGGTATTAAGAAGATTGATTACGTCCTCATTACGCACTACCACACCGATCACGTGGGCGGGGTGCCGCAACTGGCGGCGCGCATTCCTATCGGAACGTTTATTGATCATGGCGAGAACCGCGAGCCTGCGGACGCGGCCACGGAAAAGGGTTTCCAGGCGTATCAGGTCCTTCTTGCCACAGGGAAATATAAGCACATGACTGCGAAGCCCGGAGATGTGCTACCAATTCTTGGCATGAACGCCGTTGTAGCGAGTGCCGACGGCGCGGTGCTTGAAGGCCCCCTTCCGCGTGCGGGAGAAGAGAATCCGGCGTGCAAGGGCGCTGAGCAATATCCGGCGGACACGACCGAAAATCTTCGATCTTTGGGAACAGTCATTACTTTTGGCAAGCTGCGAATTCTGGACCTGGGCGACCTGACTCATGACAAAGAGATGGAGTTGATGTGTCCGCAAAACAAGCTGGGGAAGATTGATATCTACATCGTTTCTCACCACGGCTGGAGCCAGAGCGGCGGTGCGGCGCTGGTGTACGGAATCGCGCCTCGTGTGGCGATCATGGACAATGGAGCCAAGAAGGGAGGCTCGCCTCCGGTGTGGGACATCATCGAGAAATCGCCGGGGCTGGAGAATTTGTGGCAACTGCATTTTTCTGAGGAAGGTGGCAAGGCGCACAATGTGGCGCAAGAATTCATCGCCAATCCTCCGGGCCCGGATGCGGGAAACTATCTTGAGCTGACCGCATGGCCGGACGGGAGTTTCGAGATTTTCAACTCGCGGACGGGAAAGACGCGGACTTACCCAGCGAAATAACTCAGTTGCTCTGGATCGTGACCGAGAAGTCGGTGCCTTCCCAGCGCTGGACTTGCGGCCAGAAGAAGGTGAATACGATACTCTGCCCTGGCGACATCTGGCTCGCGGGCAGGTCGGCCACAAAGATTCCGGTTCCGGTGTTGCGGGCGGTGGTGTCGTTCGTGGTTTTCCAGGCGTCGTTGCTCCAGTGCACCGTGGCCGGAGCCATTACTGCGATGCGCAGGTCTTTTCCCGCTGGCATGCTTCGGCATTTGTTGTTGAAGCGCCATTCCCAGTAAACACACTTGCGTTGCTCCACTCGATAGCGCTTCACCGTCTGCGGCGGCTGATCGAAAATCTTACCGTCTTTCAGGGAACGAACCAGCTTGATGTACTCGGAGTGCGCCCACACCAGCGGACAGGCGGAACCTGTCGGCCCGCCCAGAAAAAGCTCGCGGTCCGGAATGTCGGCGCTATCCCAGGACTGCTCGGGTCCGGTACCATCGAACGGAGATCCATCGGCATGTTCACCGTAGCCGTCATCGTTGTAGCGGTACCAGCACGGGCCTTGCGGGAGCTTGACCCGCAGCAGTGCGTCAATCACTTTGATGGTGTCCAGAATTCGCGGATCATCGGGGGCGCGCAAGCCGAAGCGTACCAGCGCCAACGCATCCGGACTGATGACGTGCGACGCTGCCTCATTGCCTTCGCCTGGAGGGCGGTTTTTGATGGGCACAAAACCCTCCGTAGGCGACGCGGCGCCATCGGTCTCCGGCGGCGCGATGCGGACGTAGTATCCATCCACGCCGATTTGCCGCGCGAGACCGCCGTTGGTGGAATACGTCCAGCGCTCGATGCATTCATTCCAGGTATCGGCCAGATCGCGGAGGTAAGCGGCAATGCCGGACTCACCCACCGCATCGGCAATGTCCGCTGCCGCGAGCAGGCCTGCAACTTCCACGGCTAGGGTGAATGGCGAATAGCCGGCGTCTTCTTCCCAGCGATCTTGCTGCGTCACCGGTCCATTACAGGCGACGAAACTCGCGGCGCGCTTGATGCGGCCAGCGGCCGTCGGCTTCCTGCGTGACTTCGAGATAATGCAGGACCCGAACCGCATCCCCGTTTGCTCCCGCGGCCAGAAAACCGCCCGCCGTCTCGACCAGATCGCGCGGCCAGACCAGGTGATATCCGCCCAAGTCCTCATCGCCTTTGTTAAAGCCCCACGGGATGGAAAGGCTGGCGATGACTCCACCGCTGAAATCCTTTGATTCATGGGCGCGGAGCATGGCCGTGCTGGCGCGATAAAGGTCGCGCTCAACCGGCCGGTCGAGCGGCAGCAGGGTTTTTTGCCAGCCCTTCCACTGGCCGACGTAGTCGTGTAAGAGAGCGTCGTAATCATTGAGCAGACAGGCGCGCACTTGTTCGGCGGCGTCTGCCCAGATGCTGCCAAAACCGAGAGCCAGGACAAACTCTCCACCGCAAGCCGCCAGATCGATTTCTCCGGTGAGCGCGACGTTGCCGTTCTCCGCCCGCTGATAGATATCCGTTAACTGAAAATTGCGCGAGAGGTCTTGCCAGCCGTCGGAGCAGCCCGCGAATCCAACCGACATGTTCTTCCAGGGGGCCGAACAGGCAAACGCCAATGCGATGCCGCTGGCACTTTCGGCGAACAGCATCGGTACCCCTTTGTAATCGCCGACCCAGCCCGTGTTGTTGCTTCCGACATTGCCGAGATGGGGAGCGAGCAACGCGTAGAGGCGGTTCTGCGCGAGGGACGACGTCCCGGTCGGCGCGGCGGAGCGCAAATCCGAAAAACGGATCTTCTGCAGAATTACATCCCGGTGCGGGTCGGCGAAAATTTCTTTCTCAATACGGTATCGCCCGCCAAGATGGGTGTTGACCAGATGGAATGCCGGAACACCCGGTTCCACGGGCGCAACCTCGAAGTTGCACTGCCGTTTTTCTTCGGAGAAAAAACTGGAACCATCGGTGACCATCAGGCCCAGATCGCGGGTGCAGGCCATATCCACTCGCGGAAAATAAATCTCATTCAGGATTCCGTGGCTCAGAGTGAACCACACGCGGCTGCTGCGGTTAAGCGCCGTGCCCACGCCGGTTTTGGCGCTGGAAGTCCAGCGCGGCGGAATGCCCGGCCATCCGGGCGCGTAGAGGTCTGAATAGCTCACTGAAGGCTTCCTGGCCCGGCTTGCATGCCGGAAAATTATTTTGGGATGCTTGAAATAGTATCAGGCCGGGATACGGGTGAGGCAATGCCCGTCAAACGCCCGGTATACAGCGCCATGCCCACCACCGCATCCACTCCCATCTCGTGCAGTCGCTCGATCTCTTCATGAGTTGTGATGCCCCCCGCGGCGATAAGTTGCAGCGCGGTAGCTTTCCGTAGTTCGCGCACCGGTTCCAGCGGAAGTCCTGTCATCAGACCTTCGGTGTCAATGTGGGTATAGAGAAAAGCGCAGCAGAATGAATCCAGCACCTTAACCATTTGCAGGGGAGAGATGCCAGTAATTTCTTTCCAGCCGCGAATGGCAACTTTCCCGCCGCGCGCATCAATGGCGAACACCAGCTTTTCCGGGCCAAACTCGCTGGCGAGCTGCTTCGCAAACGCGACGTTGATGGCGCAATCCTGAATCAACGTTGAGCCAAAAATCACGCGGCGCGCCCCGGCAGCGAGCATCTGGCGTGCTCTTTCGATCGAGCGTATGCCGCCGCCAACCTGGCAAGGAAGCCGCTTGACAAAAAACTCGATCAGACTCGCATTGGCTTCGCGGCCCATGGCGGCATCGAGATCAATCAATTGCACCAGAGGGAATGAAGAAAACCGCGTGACCCAATCGTCGAAATTGTCGAACTCCAGCGCTTTTTTGTCGCCTTGAACCAACTGCACGATTTTGCCGCCCATAAGGTCGATCGAAGGAATCAGCACGGCAGCCTCACGGGAATTCCGGCCACCTGTAAGTGTTTTTTCAACTCCGAGATCGAGCTCAGGCCAAAGTGAAAGATAGATGCAGCCAGCGCCGCGTCCGCTGCGCCTTCGCGGAAAACCTGGACAAAGTGTTCGGCTCCGCCCGCTCCGCCCGAGGCAATTACCGGAATGCGGACAGCTTGCGCAATCACTCGGGTCAGGTCGCAGTCGAATCCCGCGCCGGTGCCGTCGCGGTCCATGGATGTCAATAGGATTTCTCCCGCGCCGCGGTCTTCGGCTTCTTTGGCCCATGCAATCGCGTCACGGCCGGTCGCCACTCGGCCGCCGGAGACAAACGCCTGGAATCCGGCTTCGGAACCGGTTTTGGAGTCCACGCCGTTGCGCTTGGCGTCAATGGCGACGATCACGGCTTGCGATCCAAAGCGCTCGGCAACGCAGGTTATGAGGGACGCGTCGGCGATGGCGGCTGAATTGATGCTGATCTTGTCCGCTCCCGCGTCGAAGATTGCCGAGGCGTCGTCGAGCGTACGCACTCCGCCTCCGACGGTGAAGGGAACGAAAAGTTCGCGTGCTGTGCGGCGGACGGTTTCAAGCAGCGTATTGCGCTTTTCATGTGTCGCAGTGATATCGAGGAGCACCACTTCATCGGCGCCGGCTTTGCTGTGGGCTGCGGCCAGCGCCGCAGGATCTCCGGCATCGCGCAGGTCAAGGAACTGCGTGCCCTTGACCACGCGGCCGGCGTCCACGTCTAAACAGGCGATGATGCGCTTGGTCAGCATTTAAAGGTTGCAGAAGTTTTTCAAGATAGTTAGTCCTACCGTGCAGGATTTTTCCGGATGAAACTGCACACCAAACATATTCTCTTGCTCAATCGCAGCAGAAAAGCCGCCACCGTACTCGCACTCCGCCGATGTTGCCGCGAGCAGAGGGACACGATAGGAATGTGTGAAATAGACAAACGACCCCGAAGGCACGTCTTGTAAGAGTCGTGACCCTTTTCGAATGTGCAGGCTGTTCCAGCCTACGTGGGGAGACTTCACCGCCGCAGGAAATCGGCTGCACTCGCCCGGCCAGAGCGCTAGTCCTGAAATTTCGGGAGCTTCCTCGCTCGACGCCAACATCCACTGCATGCCCACGCAGATGCCGAGGAAGGGAACGCCGCGCTCAATGCTCGCGAGGATCACCTCGCGCAAGCCGGAGTCATCCAAGACCTTGGTCGCGCCGAAATGTCCGACGCCGGGCAGGACAATTTTGTCCGCACTCGCCACCCGCGCGGGGTCGGAGGTCACAATCGTTTCCGCGCCCAAATGATCAAACGCTTTCTTGACCGAAGTGAGATTGCCGGCGCGAAAGTCAACAATTGCGATCACAGCAATCCTTTGGTGCTTGGAAGTAGGCGCGCCATCTGTTTGTCACGCCAGCAGGCAGCGCGCAAGGCCCGCCCAAATGCCTTGAATAGCGCTTCAATTTTGTGATGGTTGGATCGTCCGTAGAGAATGCGGGCGTGCACGTTGGCCTGCGCCCCACGGGCAAAGCCATCAAAAAAATCATGCACCAGTTCTGACTGCAAATCTCCTACCAGCCGCACTCGGACTTTTGTGTCCACGATTGCCGCCGCCCGCCCCGAAAAATCTACAGCCGCCAAGCCAAGCGTTTCATCCATGGGCATGACGAAATATCCGGCCCGCAGGATGCCGCGCTTGTTTCCCAGCGCCTGCGCGAACGCCTGGCCGAGCGCGATCCCGACATCTTCGACGGTGTGGTGCTGGTCCACGTCGAGGTCGCCGGTCGCCGCGAGTTCCAGATCAAAGCCGCCGTGGTGGGCGAACAGTTCGAGCATGTGATCGAAGAACCGGATGCCCGTGGAAACCTTGTAGCGGCCTCGTCCTTCAATGCTGAGCCGAAGCCGGATGCTGGTTTCCTTCGTGGTGCGGTCGAGGGCGGCCTTCCTCATCGCGCCACCTTCTGACGCAGCCCCAGCCTGGCCAGGACTTCGCGCAGGTTTGAGAGCATCTTCTGATTATGCTCGCTAAGCCCGACGGTGATGCGAACACAATCCTGGCAGCCGGGGTCACTGGATCTATCGCGCACCAGAATGCCGCGTTCGCGCATATCGCGGATGAACGGCTTGCACTTGTCGCCGAGGTGGAACAGCACAAAATTCGCGCGGCTTTGCCAGAAGCGAATGCCCCACGCAGAAAGCTCGCTTTCAAGTTCGCGGCGTCCATCCAATGCTTGCGCCACGTAGCCGCGAATAAATTCCTGATCGCCGAGAGCCTCGGGCAGGCAAGCTAGAGCTACCGAATTCAAATTGTAGGGAGAGCTGCCGCGCCGGACCACGGACATTTGCGCTAGATTACCCATGAGGAGGCTTCGTCCACCAGCAGCGCCGCATCGGGCGCGGCTTCGGCAATCTGCATCAGATCGGCAACGGGGGCAAACGCTCCAGTGGGATTGTTAGGATTCGCAACCGCGATCAGCCGGGTCCGGCTCGTGATTTGGTCGAGGACTGACTGGCTGGGAAATGCAAAGTCAGGAGCAGTTGGAATGGGAATCACTTGTGCACCAGTCGCCGCTGCATAAATTTCAAACATTGCGAATGTGGGTACGGCGATCAGCACTTCATCGCCCGGCGAAAGATATGTTTCGCAAATCAGATGGATAGCTTCGTCGGTGCCGTTGGTGAGCAAAAGTTCTTCTGGCGAAACGCCGAGGTGAGCAGCAACCACGGACTCGCCTTTCTCTCGTTCTGGATACCGCGCCAGCGTTTCGCCGTCGAGTTGGCGTAACCGCTCCACCACTCGCGGAGAGCAACCGAGAGTGTTTTCGTTGAAGTCCAGCCGCAGCCCTTCGCGATTACCCAGCGGCGGGTGATACTCCTTCAAGGTGCGGATTGCCTCTCGCGCCTTAAGCACTTGCGCACCTCACCCGAATAGAATCGGCGTGTGCGCGCAGCCCTTCGGTCTCAGCGAGGGTGACGATTGCGTGCGCAATTTTCCGCAATCCCTTTCCCGAAAGGCTCTGTACTGTGATCAACTTCACGAAATCCATCACGCTCAGGCCGCCGCGAAACCGGGCAGCGCCAGCAGTTGGCAGAACGTGGTTGGGGCCGGAGGCATAATCTCCGGCAGCCTGCGCCGAGTAGTCGCCGACGAATACCGATCCAGCATTCTGAACCATTGGAACATCCGACTTCTCAACCGCAATGTGCTCCGGCGCGATCCGGTTGGCCCAATCAAGCGCCTGCTGGCGAGAACTTGCAATCAGGACGGCCCCGCGAGCCTTGAGTGATTGAACGGCAATCGCATTCCCGGCAGAACACTCTTCCGTCTTGTCTGCCACGTAGGCCGCAAGCTTTTTCGATGTAGTAATAAACACCGCCAGCGTCTCTGGATCATGTTCCGCTTGTGCTACCAGATCAGCGGCGATAAACGCGGGGTTCCCGGATGTGCTCACGATTACCACTTCCGTCGGTCCGGCAAGCATATCAATCGCGCAGTCGAACGCCGCCATTTTCTTGGCGGCTGTGACGTATAAATTTCCCGGCCCGACAATTTTATCGACCCGCTCAATACTTTCCGTCCCATAAGCGAAAGCCGCAATTGCCTGGGCGCCGCCTACTCGATAAAAGTCGCGCACGCCGAGCATCGCCGCTGCCGCCAGCATCTCCGAGCTCGGGTGCGGCGAAGCTACGCGGATTGTTTTCACTCCCGCAACCTGCGCAGGGATGACCGTCATCAGCAGCGTCGAGATCAGCGGAAATCTTCCCCCCGGAACGTAGCATCCGCATGAATCCAGCGGTCGCACCAACTGTCCGAGCGTGACGCCGTTGCTGGTGCGGGTCCATTCCTGCGGCCTTTGCCATTCGCAGAATCGGCGAATGTTCTTCTCCGCGATGCGGAGCGCCTTCCGCAAAGGCACCGGGGCGCGCTTCCACGCCGCCCGCAATTCTGCTTCAGACAGGCGCAAACCCTGCTTCGGTTCCAATGCATCGAACTTCCGCGCATATTTCAGCAGCGCCCGGTCTCCGTTCTGCCGGACGTCTTTCACAATCCGTCGAACTGCTGGCTCAATCCTTTCCAGCCGCGAGCCTCGTCGCTCGATCTCGCGCACGTAAGCCGCGGCCGATTTGCCGGACAGTATGCGCATCACACGACCACCTTATTCAGCGGATATTCCACGATCCCCTGCGCATTCGCTTCTTTCAGGCGGGGGATTACTTCCCAGGCCAGTGATTCTTCGATTACGGTATTCACCGCCAGCCATTCGGGATCGCTGAGAGTTGAAATGGTCGGGCGCTTCAGCGCAGGCAGGACCGCCAGCACTCGCTCCAAGTCGTCTTTGCGCACATTGAGCATGAGGCCGACCCGGTCTTTCGCCGCCATCGCGCCCTTGAGCATTAAGGCCAGGTTTTCAATCTTGCGGCGTTTGGCGGCGTCGGCCCAAGCAGTTTTGTTGGCGATGATTTGGGTGTTGCTTTCGAGGACCGTATCCATGATGCGCAGATGGTTCGCCCGCAGCGAACTTCCGGTCTCGGTCACTTCCACGATCGCATCGGCCAGCATCGGCGGTTTCACTTCGGTCGAATGCCGAACTCTCTGGCACTGCCAGCACCCAGCGGACTTTGCCCCGGCTTTGCTTGGCATAGATCAAATCAGAAACCGCGACCACTTCAAGCCCGCTCTCGACGACCCAGTCGAACCCGGTCAAACCTGCGTCCAGCGCTCCGTGCTCGACGTAACGCGCCATCTCCTGCGCGCGAATCAACATGCATTCGATTTCCGGATCGCCGGTGGAGGCGAAGTAGGAACGCGAATTGGTATGGATCTGCAATCCGGCTTGTCCAAACAGTTGGAGCGTAGCGTCCTGCAAGCTGCCTTTGGGGATCCCCAGCCGGATTTTCATCGCCCGCTCCCCTCGATCGCGGCCGGGCCAGCAGCGATTGGCTTGGTGAAGCAGGACCGCGTCCCTTCGTGGCACACCACTCCTGCGCCCTCAACTTCAACCTGGATGAGAAGCGAATCGAAATCGCAATCGGTCGAGGCGGAAACCACTTTCAGCCGGTTGCCCGAGGTTTCTCCCTTGGTCCAAAGTTCGTTGCGGGTGCGGCTGTAAAAAGTCACATAGCCGATGGCGAGAGTCTTTGCAAACGCATCGCGATTCATGAAGCCAAGCATCAGGACGCCGCCTGTTGAATCCTGAATGATGGCCGGAACCAGGCCTTGCATTTTGTCGAAGTCAATTTTCATATTGCTTTCCGCTTCCCTGTATTCGCGTGGTTCATACCAACAAAAAGCCCGCTGAACTTTGCGTGTCAGCGGGCCTTGGATCTTGTGTTTGCTGTTCTAACTCAGCCCCACACACCCGCCGCCGCGCTGTGCGCGTGATGATGGTGGCGGTGATGGTGCTGGGTCAACATGAAAAAATAGGCTACGCGAGGCTGCTTCGCGAGTCAATTCAGAAAATTGGATGGAAGACATCGGATTCCTGAATGCCGCTGCATAAGGTAAAATGAACCTACACCAAAAAACTGGGAGAACTAATGGCCAAGATCGCCAAGACTGCTGACCGTAAGAAAGTAATGGACACCACCAAGAGCACCGACTGCCCCAAGTGCGGCAAACCCACGCGCATCGTAAAGCGGGTCAAGGACCGCGAACGCGGCGCACCCGGCGGCGTTTTCATCTCCTGCTCCGCCTGCGAATTCCACGAGAAGCTCTAATCCGTTCGCTAGTTTGCTCTGTACTCATCAGAGCCGTCTTAAGGCGAACTCCGCCTCATCTGTTCTCGACTTTTGTAATCGCAAACACTGCGAAACAAAGTGCGAGCACCAGATGATTCAGGGACGCTCCAAAGTACTGCCACAAGGGAGCGTGAGGTCCGGGATAGTTCGATGAAAACAGTAACGTGGCCATGTAAACCAGGCCGCACAGGCTGGCGGCGCGCACCAAACGCTCGAACACCATGGCGATCCCGATTGCGAGTTCACCGTAGGCCGCCAGAAAGGCGATGGGCGTGGCATGCGGCAGAACAAAATTCTTCAGTACCGGCACCATGAACGGGTAGGCGCCCGCTTCGAGAAAGCTGTTGATCCAGTACTGAAATCCTCCGCCCCGGGTGAATTGGGTCCCAAAGACTTTGTATTCGGCGAGCACCAGAAACAGAAAGCCGATGGAGATGCGAAGGATGGCGAGCGCTCGGGCGCTGGAAACGCCCACGCTACTCACAGGTTTTGAGTCTGCAACTCGGATGGCTGTGTTTCCAGTTCCCGAAGAATCTTTTCCGCCTCGGCGGCGGGATTCGCTGCTGCGGTGATCGGCCTTCCTACGACGATGTGGGTCGCTCCGGCGGCGATGGCCTCGGCGGGGGTTGCGACCCGCGCCTGGTCTCCATGGGCCGCGCCTGCCGGTCGGACGCCCGGAGTGACTATCAGGAAATCGTTTCCCAGCTTTGCGCGCAGAGTTTTTGCTTCCCGCGGCGAACTCACCACCCCTGCGCATCCCGGATCAAGCGCCAGCGAAGCCAGCCAGACCACTTGATCCTCAACTGGTCCCTGCACTCCGGTTTCGTTCAGGTCCTGGTCGTCCATGCTGGTGAGTACGGTGACGGCGAGAATCTGTGGAGCCGCGCCTTTCTCGCGCGCGGCCTCGACGGCCGCGTGCAACATCTTTGTCCCGCCAGATGCGTGCACGGTCAGCATGCTTACGCCTAGTTGTGCAGCCTCGCGCACCGCCGCCGCTACGGTATTCGGAATGTCGTGATATTTCAGGTCGAGAAAGACTTTGCGGCCGGAGGCTACCAGGTCCCGAACCACCTGCGGCCCCTCGGCAGTGTAGAGTTGCATGCCGACTTTGTAGATTTGCGAGGTGTCGCCAAGGCTGGAGACAATTTTGCGGGCCTCCTTCGCAGAGGAGACATCGAGTGCGACGATCAGCCGCTCACGCGTGGGAATCATTCCTTAACGAGTCTAAGACAGATCAGGAAATTTGGTAATTGGAAATTTGGCCTATCGCGGAAGCGCCGGCTCGCGGAGCAGTGCCATGGTCGTTGCGGGCCTGCGCGATGACAGCACGTCCAGCCTTACCCGCTGGACACCCCGGCCCTGGAACTTCAGCACCTTTGCGGCACTGTAGGAAACGTCAATGATCCGACCAGGCACGATGGGCCCGCGATCGTTGATCCGCACCACCACCGCACGCCGATTCCGCAGGTTCGTGACCCGAACCAGGGTCCCCAACGGCAAAGTGGGGTGCGCCGCTGTCAGGTCGTACATGTTAAAAGGCTCGCCGCTGGCGGTGGGCTTGCCCTCGAAATATTCCCCGTACCACGAGGCTGTTCCCACCTGGTATGGATGGGCGTGAGGCCGGACGGCGGGGTACGCCACCGCAACCGTTTCTGACGCCTTGTAGCTATTAGCCGACCCTAAGCTGGTGGGCTCTTGAACTGCTCCGCAGCCGACGACTAGAGCTATCGCCAAGCCTTGAGCTACGCGTCCTCGCATCAGATACCCTCCATCTTCAAAGTCGTCCTCCTCGTCAGCGCGTACAGGTCAGTCCTGAGATGCTAGAGGGCTGGGAAAGGTCTGTCAACGCATGATTATTGCTATAAGTCCTTTAGAATAGTTATAGATAGGTGAAGTAACATGGTGCCAAAAACCAACCTCACGAGCTATATGGCTGTGAGGTAAAGACATGCCTAATGGCACATCGGTCAATAACCGAGTGGCGGACGACTCGTGCAATATTTTCGTAATTGTTTTTTCATAGACTTACGAGCAATCGAACATAAGTATCTTATTATCAAGCGATTACTTGGACTACAGTGATTCGGTCGTTGCGTTTTTTTGGATTTAATGTCGGGTAAACAGGGTTCGCTGCCCATTCCGTCCCCTCATTGCCGCGGAGCGAGCGTCCTAACGGCACCGGAGCCATGTTGTTGTCCCTTCCTTGGCTTCTTGCCGCCGATGAAAGATTTTCCAAGCGTCACACTTTCCGATAGATTCCCTCTATGCCCCAGTCTCAAAGCCCACCGGTGGTGCTGACTATTGCGGGGTTCGACCCTTCTTCAGGCGCTGGCGTCACGGCCGACATTAAGACCATTGCTGCTCACGGCTGCTACGGCATTGCGGCAATCACGGCCATGACCGTCCAGTCCACTGCCGGGGTCAGGCAGATCGTGCCGGTTGATCCCGGCCTGCTGAGCGACACCTTGGACGAGCTGGCTTCCGACGTGACAATTTCCGCAGTGCATATCGGGATGCTGGGCTCGGGGGAAATCGCCTCGCGCGTGTCCCGGTTCCTGGAGGCGGCCCGGCCGCCCAAAGTCGTCTTGGACCCGATCATGGAATCTTCGTCCGGCGCTAGGCTGCTGGATGAGGCCGGAATCAGCGTGTTAAAGGAAAGGGTTCTTCCTCTGGCGATCGTTATAACCCCCAACATCCATGAAGCAGCTGCCCTGGCCGGAATCCCGGTTAAAAACTTGGACGACATGAAACTGGCAGCGCGGCGCTTGCAAGAAATGGGCGCCCATAGCGTCGTGGTCAATTGCGCTTTCCAAATGGCCGCCGGTGACCACGACGCTATGGGCGCCCATTTGGAAAGCGCAATTGACCTGCTAAGCGAGCGAGGTCAGCCCTCGCAAACTTTTAGGTCCGATCTTTTGCGATCCAACAACACTCATGGAACCGGGTGCGCGTTTTCGACTGCTATCGCGTGCCATCTAGCCCAGCGAAGGTCGCTCTCTTCCGCAGTGCTGGCGGCCAAGTCTTATGTGACCGTAACCATTGCCAACTCGTATGCCATAGGGAAGGGCGGAGGTCCGGTGAATCACCTGCATCGGATCAAGAGCTACGCAAAAGAGCAGGAGCTAGCAAAGCCCTTGGCGTCGGGGAAGAACTAGTTTTCCGACTTCCGGCCCTTCAGCAGGATTCCAGCCAGAAAGGCGGCGCAGGCCACGATCAACCACTGGATGCGCCAGAGCTGGATGGCCTCAAAATCTGAGTAGTCGTGAACGGTCATCAGCCCCATACTCAGCGCGACGACCAGGAAGCTTATCCCGGCGAGGAATGCACACAGCGACGGCAGAGGCAAGCCAAGCCAGCCCTTGAATCGGCTAAGGTCCAGCGGGCGTGCGAAGGCAAAATACTTTCCCCAGTTGCGCGCGGAGCTCGAGCCGGCACTATGCCGGTTGGCGCCACAAATGTGGCAGAACGCCGCTCCTACCATGAACTCAGTGCCGCATCGCCGGCAAGCATCGGCGAGAACTGGCTCCGTCGCTGGCTGGGATGCCGGAGGCCGCCAGAACTCATGTTGTACGTCGTGAATTAAATCAGGCATGTTGAAATCCTTGAACATTACAACGCAAACCTGTGACCAAAGCCGGCCGGGGGCAACTGCAACGTTTACAAAGCTTTGAGCTCCGACGGCATGCTCGTATCGGCGAACAGACAGAGAAAGAATTACCCGCACCGTGCAAAGATTCTTGTCCGGCCCTGGCGATTCGGCATCTATGGAATGGTTTCGGGTACACTCGATTGTCAGCTTCTGAGAGCTTCCAACCCTTGCTTCGGCCCATCACATTGCGTCTATGCCTGGCAGTCGCTCTATTTTCCTTCGTTTGCTGGCAGCCTTCGCCGGGACAGCAACCCGCCGCGAAAGTCAGCGACAGACTTTCCTACCGGCCCACTGACCCGCTGAACGCCGCTGCCTTCGATCACTTCTACGACATGGAATACGACAGCGCGATCCAGGAATTCACTCAGATTCAGAAGCGTCATCCCGACGATCCCGATGCCGTGAATCACTTGCTGACCGCAGTGTTATTTCATGAGCTGTATCGCATTGGCGCGCTCACTGCCGGGGAATATGCGAACGACAGTTTTGTGGACACTCAGCATCGCGCCGCCGATCCGCGCACCTGCGATCAGATCAAAGCACTGACAGAAAAAGCTCTGGCGATGGAAGAGAAACGCCTCGACGCGAACCCCAAAGATGCCGGCGCATATTATTCCCGGGGGGTCACTCGAGCCGAGTTTGCCACGTATACCGCATTGATTGAGCGCGCGTGGTTTTCGGCGTTGCGCAATGCGGTCGGAGCCCGGCGCGACCATGAGCGAGTTCTGGAACTCGATCCCCAAAAGGTGGACGCGAAGCTCGTCGTCGGTGCGCACAACTATGTCATAGGCAGTCTGCCGTGGGGCGTGAAAGCGGCGTCCAGCGCGGTTGGGCTAGGAGGCAATAAGGAAAAGGGCTTGGACTATCTCCACGATGCCGCCGCCTCCAACACCGAGACTAGTGTGGACGCTAAAATCCTGCTGGTCGTGTTCCTGCGCCGCGAACGTCGCTTCGACGAATCGTTGCAGATCATCAAGTCTCTGGAGCCGCAGTATCCGCACAATGTCTTGTTTGCTCTTGAAGAAGGAAACCTGCTGCGGGCGAAGGGTCAGGACCGCGACGCCGAAGCCGTCTATCGCCGGGTGTGGCAAGACGGCCGTAATGGAAGATATTCAGGCCGGCATTATGAGATCGCCGCCGTTGCTCTGGGCGACCTGCTGCGTAGCGAGAAGAACTACACCGGCGCCGCTGCCGCTTATGATCTGGTGACTGAAGTGGCGAAGCCAGACCCGGAACTGGTGCAGAAATCCGCCGTCGGCGCCGGCGAGATGTACGACCTTTTGCGAAAGCGCGATCTCGCGATCAAGAGGTACGACGCCGCAATCGCGGTTGATTCCGGCTCGCGGCTCGCCGAAACCGCTCGCAAGAGAATGAAAGAGCCGTATAGCGGGAGCTAGGGCGTTACGCCGTTATTTTGCCGGACTGTCAAACGACGGCGGAAAGCTCGCCG
>WNFI01665699.1_pt1 | contig 35134 bp, 32 predicted proteins | sample 5400471 | NCBI WGS metagenome assembly WNFI01 (sample SAMN13153348, study PRJNA577476) | soil metagenome | isolation source: 100 cm saprolite on Douglas fir-dominated hillslope | place: USA:California | collected 2013-09-17 | reverse complement strand
GAGGCGAGCGGGAGACACAGCCGCCGCGAGACCGGACGCACGGAGCGCATAGCCTGGCGTCTATGCAGAGCTCGCCAGCCCAGAGTTCACCGGCGCACACTTCGCCCGCGCCGAGCCCGCTTCTGGCCGTCCCCGGGGCCGTCCCAGCCGAGGGTCCCGACGCCGGGGTCGCCGCGCACTACGGGGATCCGTTCGCCGAGCAGCGGGCTCTTTCCGGCGCCCTGGGAGTGGTCGACCGGTCGCACCGGGGCGTGATCCGGATCGCCGGCCAGGACCGGCTGTCCTGGCTGCACAGCCTGACCACGCAGGACCTCGAGCACCTGGCGCCGGGCAGCACCGCCGAGGCGCTGGTCCTCAGCCCGAACGGGCATATCGAGCACCATCTCACGCTGACCGACGACGGAACGCACCTGTGGGCTCACGCCGAGCCGGGGACCGCCGCCTCGCTGCTGGAGTTCCTCGAGTCGATGCGGTTCATGCTGCGCGTCGAGCCGGCCGATGTCAGCACCGGCTACGCCGTGCTCACGATCATGGGGCCCGGTGCCGGGGCCGCCGAGATCGACGGCTGGGCGAGCGCGACGGCAGCCGCGACGATGCGGGCGTTCGGAGTGGACGTGATTGTTCCCAGAGATCGGATCTTTGCGGCCGCCGCGGACCTGCGGGCGCGCGGGGCGGTGCTCGGGGGCATGTGGGCGCACGAGGCGCTGCGGATCGCCGCGCGGCGGCCCCGGTTCGGGCTGGACACCGATCACCGCACGATTCCGCACGAGGCCGGCTGGATCGAGACCGCCGTGCATCTCAGCAAGGGCTGCTACCGGGGGCAAGAGACCGTCGCGCGGGTGCACAACCTGGGCCATCCGCCCCGCCGCCTGGTGTTCCTGCACCTGGACGGGAGCGAGGACCGGCTGCCCGCGCACGGCGACCCGGTCTCGCTCGCGGGCGAGGGCGGCGGCGCGGCCGGTGGCGGCTCGGCCGGCGGGGGGGAAGTCGGCTTCGTGGGCTCAGCGGCGCGGCACTACGAGCTCGGGCCGATCGCGCTGGCCCTGGTCAAGCGGACCGCTCCGGTCGACGCCACGCTGCTGGCCGCGGGCATTCCCGCGGCGCAGGAGGTCATCGTGCCGCCGGACACCGGGGCGAACGTCACGGTCACCCTGCGGCGGCCAAAGGGGAATCTGGCCCGCTCACGCGAGTAATCGCGGCCGGCAGGAGCAACCCCGTTCCCGCGCGTCCAGGAGGTCATGCAAATGCTGCGCCGCGCGCTGCTGGCCGCGTCCGCCAGCGAGCGGGTCCGCCGGATCGTCACCACCGCGCCGCTGACGCGTGACGTCGTCGCCAGGTTCGTGGCCGGCGACACCGCCGATGACGCGCTGGCCGTGACCCGCCGGCTGCTGGACGCGGGGCTGCTGGTCAGCCTCGACTACCTCGGCGAGGACACCGTCGACCCGGAGCAGGCCGCGGCCGTGGCCGATGAGTACATCCGGCTGCTCGGGCGGCTGGCCACAGCCGGGATGTCGGGCGGCGGCCGGGCCGAGGTCTCGGTCAAGCCGACCGCGGTCGGCCTGGACCTGGCCGAGCACGGCGAGGAGACGGCCCGCGAGAACATCGCCAAGATCTGCGGCGCGGCCCGCGACGCGGGTACCACGGTCACGCTCGACATGGAGGAGCGCACCAGGGTCGAGCCGACGCTGCGCCTGGCGGGCCAGCTCCGGCCGGAGTTCCCCGATCTCGGCTGCGTGATCCAGTCCTACCTGCGGCGGAGCCCGGGGGACGCCCAGGCCCTCGCGGTCACCGGCTCGCGGGTCAGGCTGTGCAAGGGCGCCTACAGCGCGGCTGAGGGCGTCGCGTTCTCGGCCCGGGCCGAGGTGGACCGGTGCTATGCCCGGTGCCTGCGGGTGCTGCTCGACGGGCCGGGTTACCCGATGATCGCCACGCACGACCCGCGGCTGATCAGGATCGCTGGCGTGCGGGCCCGCGCGGCGCGCCGGTCCGCTGACAGCTTCGAGTACCAGATGCTCTACGGCATCCGGCCCGCCGAGCAGCTCCGCCTGGCCAGCGGCGGCTCCCCGGTGCGCGTCTACGTCCCCTACGGCAGCGACTGGTACGGCTACCTGGTCCGGCGGCTCGCGGAACGGCCAGCGAACCTGGCGTTCTTCCTGCGCTCGCTGGCCTCCCGGGGCTGACAGGTCCGCCCGTCCCGGTAGGCTCCCTGGCGTGATCGCAATCCTTGGTGCCGGGAAGATGGGCGAGGCGCTCATGTCCGGGCTGCTGCGGGCCGGGGTGGTATCCCCGGCGGGAGTCATCGCCGCAGCCCGCCGCGCCGACCGGGCCAAGCAGCTCTACGATGGCTACGGCGTCGAGGTTTTCACTGCGGCCGAGGCCGTCGGCCGCGCGGAGACGCTCGTGATCACGGTCAAGCCGCAGGACATGGCGGCGCTGCTGGATGAAATCGCGGCCAAGGTGACCGTCGGCCAGCTGGTGATCTCCGTGGCCGCGGGCATCACCACGTCGTTCATTGAGCGCAGGCTGACTGGAGACGTGCCCGTGGTCCGGGTGATGTCGAACACGCCGGTCCTGGTGGACGAGGCGATGAGCGTGATCTCGCCGGGCTCCCACGCGGGGGAGCCGCACCTGCGGCGCGCCGAGGAGCTGCTGCGCCCGGTGGGCAAGGTGCTGCGGATCCCGGAGTCCCAGCAGGACGCGGCGACGGCGCTGTCCGGCAGCGGGCCCGCCTATGTCTATTTCCTCGTCGAGGCGATGGTCGACGCCGGGATCCTGCTCGGCATGCCGCGGACCACCGCACTGGAGATGGTGAAGCAGGCCGTGTTCGGCGCGGCGACCATGCTCCGCGCCTCGGACGAGCATCCGGTGATCTTGCGCGAGGCGGTGACGTCCCCCGGCGGCACGACGATCAACGCGATTCGCGAGCTGGAGAAGCACCGGGTCAGGGCCGCGTTCCTGGCGGCCATCGAGGCCGCGCGGGATCGTGGGCGCGAGCTGGGCGGCGGCTGAGGGCGCCACCGTCTTTCCCGAGCCCGGATTGGCGGCGGCGCCATAGTGGAATTAGCCGGCCCCCGACGATACGGAATTGATGCCCCGTGCCGGGGTTGCCCTTTTCCGTACAGGACTTACGCTGGAGACGGGCGTGACTGGTGCGCTGAATCTCGCAAGGCGCACGCAGCAAGCCGGGAGAGGGCTATCAATGGCAGCAGACGCAACCTCGCTCAGCGAGGTCAGGTTCCTGACCGTGGCTGAGGTGGCCACGATCATGCGCGTGTCCAAGATGACCGTCTACCGCCTTGTTCACTCTGGTGAGCTGGAGGCGATCCGGGTCGGCCGCTCGTTCCGGGTGCCGGAGCAGGCGGTCAACCAGTACCTGCGGGACGCCTTCGTCGCAGCCAGCTGAGCAACGAGGAGCCATCCGGCGCGCCGGCGCGCCGGCGGTACGGGGCGGTGTCGGGCGCCCGGCGTGACGGGGGCAGCCAGGACAGAGGTACCCTGTGGCGTCGGCGTGTGCCCGGGCGCGTTGGGGGAACGGGTGTGCGCATGAGCATACCTATATTCCAGAACGCAGGGCGAGGGTGGTCTCGTGGGCTCAGTCATCAAGAAGCGCCGCAAGCGGATGGCGAAGAAGAAGCACCGCAAGCTGCTGCGCAAGACGCGCGTTCAGCGCAGGAACAAGAAGTAGCGAGGCGCCTGGCTGGCCGCGCTCGGCTGCGCCTCGCCGCGAGACATGCCGCGGCAGACGGCGGGGCCGCGGGCGGCGGCTGCGGCGGGGGAGGCGACGTGAGCCAGGCCGGGGCCGTCCAGGCGGACGGCTGGCGGCAGCGGATCGGCGGCGCGGTGGACTTCGTCCGGCGCCGGATGGCCGGGGACTACGAGGTTGACGAGTCCGGCTTCGACCCGGAATTGACCGCCGCCATGCTGATGCCGTTGTTCCGCCCGTTCTACACGACGTGGTTCCGGGTCCAGATGCGCGGCGTGGAGAACGTCCCGGCGTCGGGCGCGGCCCTGGTCGTGGCCAATCACTCGGGCGTGCTCCCGCTCGACGCGATCATGCTGCAGATCGGCATCTTCGACGAGCACCCACAGCACCGGAACCTGCGTCTGCTCAGCGCGAACCTGGTCTACGAGGTGCCGGTGCTGTCCACCATGGCGCGCCGGAGCGGGCACGTCCGGGCGGACCGCGCCGAGGCCGAGCGGCAGCTCGCCGCGGGCGAGCTCCTTGGCGTGTTCCCCGAGGGCTTCAAGGGCATCGGGAAGCCGTTCCGCCAGCGGTACCAGCTCCAGCGCTTCGGCCGGGGCGGATTCGCCCACATCGCGCGGCAGGCGGGCGTGCCCATCATCCCGTGCGCGATCGTCGGTGCCGAGGAGATCTACCCGATGATCGGGAACTGGTCGCAGGTCGCCCGGCTGCTCGGGCTTCCGTACTTCCCGGTCACGCCGCTGTTTCCCTGGCTCGGCGCGATCGGCGCGACGCCGCTGCCGTCCAACTGGATCATCGAGTTCTGCCCCCCGGTGCCTACTGACGATTCCGGCTTCGGCCGGGCCAGTGCCAGTCTGGTCGGGGCGGACGAGTCGGTTTCCTGCCTGGCGGACACGGTGCGAGATACCATTCAGCGCAAGCTCGATGAGCTCGTCGTGGAGCGCGGCCCGGCGTTCAGCTACTAGACGGGTGGTCGTATCGCGGACGCGGCCTCGCCGAACTTCTCGACGTAGCCGGCGTGGAGCTCGTTCCAGCGCTCGCGCGAGGTCACGTGAATCACACCATCGGCCACCGGGCGGCCTGCCGTGGCCCACGGCGGGGTGGTTCCGTCCAGGTGGTGCTCGAGGACGTCGAGGCAGGTATGCCATCCGGCGCTGTCGCGGGCAGCCTTGCCCAGCTCGTCGAATGCATCAGTCAGCACGAATGTGCACCCCCCGGCCCGGGGCTTGATCTCGAAGCGGATCACGTCGGTGCCCCACCGGAACTCCAGCAGCGACGGCGGGTCGCAGGCCAGCACCTCGCCGTCGAAGGCAGGATGCTCGCCGCCGCGGGCCTCGAACTCCAGCGGCGCGCCGACGGTCCACTCGCCGACGATCCGCTGCGGGAACCAGGCCTCAAGGTGCCGGGGCTCGGTGATGGCCCGCCACACCTTCTCGGGCGGGTGCGCAAGCTCCCGGGTGAACCGCAGCTGCCACAGGTCACCGGCCTGTTCCAGGTTGCCGTCCATCACAACCTCCTAGAGGCGCCTGCCGTCTTCAGGCGGCAGGGAAATCGCGCCGCCCGAAGGCGGACTCGCCGGGTCCGGGCTCATCTCGGCGAGATGGCCTTCCAGCGCGTCGAGACGGGACGTCCACATCGCCCGGTACGGGGCGAGCCAGTCGTCCAGCAGACGCAGCGGCTCGGCCCGGACCCGGTAGAGGCGTCGCTGCGCGTCGACCCTGGCTTCGACCAGGCCCGCGTCGCGCAGCACCCGCAGATGCTTGGACACGGCGGGCTGGCTTACCCGGAGCACGTCGACCAGGTCTCCGACGGGCCGTTCCCGGTCTCGGAGAAGATCGAGGATCCGCCGCCGGCGGGGCTCGGCCAGCACCTCGAAGACCATCTTCGTCACGGCACCCAGTATTCTCCTCAGGTTATATGCCTGTCAAGGCATGAAAGACGGTGGCGGACGCGCTGCAGGTCAACGGCGACGCGTAGTGGCCGGGCAGCGGCGACGCGTAGTGGCCGGGCAGCGGCGACACGTAGTGGGCCGGGCTGCGGCGACATGTAGTGGGCCGGGGAACGGCGACACGTCGCCGGCAGCGACGGTGGCGCGGTGCGCACCCGCACACAGCAGCCCGCTTTGGCCGTTCTGTCCGAAAGCGGCGGCCTGATATGCGGCGTCCAGAAGCCATCTTCCATGATCCCGGACTGAAAACCACGATATATGCATGGGTTTGGGTCCGGGATCATGGAAAACCGGGGGGACCCGCGGGCGGGCGGCTAGCCCCCGGTGCGGCGGCGCAGGGCGGCGCCCGCGGCCACCCCCCCGGCCACGGCTCCGGCGCCCGCGGCGATCGGCAGCGCGATCATGGTGACCCGGCGTCCCGAGCGGAAGTCGTGCACGGGCCAGTCGCGGCTTCGCGCCTCCGCCCGCAGGGCCGTGTCCGGGTTGACGGCGTTCGGGTGACCGACGAGCGTCAGCATGGGCAGGTCGTTCACCGAGTCGCTGTACGCCGAGCACCGGGCCAGGTCGAGGCCCTCGCGAACGGCGAGCGCCCGGATCGCGGCCGCCTTGGCCTCGCCGTGCAGCAGCCCGCCGACCAGGCGGCCGGTGTACACGCCGTCCACCGTCTCCGCGACGGTACCGAGCGCGCCGGTGAGGCCGAGCCTGCGGGACAGGATGCTGGCGAGCTCGACTGGCGTGGCGGTGACGAGCCAGACCCGCTGGCCGGCGTTCAGGTGACGCTGGGTCAGTTCCCTGGCGCCCTCCCAGATCCGGTCGGCCATGGTGTCGTCGTAGATCTCCTCGCCCAGACTGACGATGTCCGCCACGCTGTGCCCGGCCACGAAGGCCAGGGCGGCCTGCCGGGCGGCGTCGATGTGGTCGGAGTTCTCGGCGCCGCGGAGCCGGAAGTAGAGCTGCCCCCAGGTCATCCGGGCCAGGTCACGCGGCCCGAACATCTTGCGGGCAGCGAGGCCGCGCGCGAAGTGATAGATCGAGGCGCCCTGCATGAGGGTGTTGTCAACGTCGAAGAATGCCCCGGCGGTCAAGTCGGGCACGGGCGGCGCCCGCTCTACGTCGGCGGCCGCGGCGGAAGCCTCCCCGGCCAGGGCCGCCCCGGTCCCCGGAAGCCGTCGCGACACCCGCCACATGCATGCGAGCTTACCGGTGGCGGCCAGGAACCACCCCGGGCCGTGCGCCGGCGCGCCGTCCTGCGCTGCGGCATGATGGCTCGTCAACGGCTGCGGTCGCAGAATCGACGCGCGTCGTGCACCATAGTCAGCAATGTCTCTTCACTTCCTGGTGGCGATCGTCGGCTCGCTGGCCGCTGCCGCGGGCACTGGTGTGCTGGTGTCGCGGTGTCTTCGCGTTCCCAACGCCGCCCTCGTCGCCTGGACGGTCGCGCTGGTCGGGCTCACCATTGCGCTGGCCGCGCAGGCTCTCGGCTACGGCATCGGCTTCGGGTCGATCTCCTTCCGGGCCATGGAGCTGGGCGCCCAGCTCATCGCGCCGCTCGCGCTCGCGCTCGGGCTGGCCGAGCTGGCTGGCAAGACCATCACGGCCAGGTTCGCCGCGAGGCTGCTGCTGACCGCGGTGGCGATTGTTACCTTCGTCGTTCTCGGCACCGACCCCCTGAGCGCGGCGACATTCAGCAAGGCCTGGCCCCCGGCGGGGGTCTACTATCAGATCTTTCCCAACAAGCTGCTCGAGTATGTGCTGGCGCCGGCCACCGTGATCGTCGCGCTGATCGCGATCGGGGTGACCGCCACCCGGCCAGGGCGTGATGAAGCCTGGCGGGACGCCCTTCCGGCGGCCGGCGCGGCTTCAGGCGCGGCCCTCCTGCTCTCGGTGCCGGGCATCGCCACGCTGGTGAAGGTGACGCTGCCGCTCGGCTCGCTGTTCACGCCGCTCTGCGTCCTGGCCGCGGCGGCGGCCTGGTTCGCCGGTTTTCAGGTCAGCGGCCTCCGGCTCGAAGTCCTGCGGCAGGATGTCGGCGCCGAGGCGGACGGCGACTGGGGACCTCGGCGCTCGTGGGCCGGCGGGCCCGATGCGACCGGCGATTTCGATCCGGTGGCCGCCGATGACGAGTTCGGAATATACCGGGGCAACGGGACCAACCGGCGGCGCGACGATGAACTGGACTACGGCCCCGGCGGCTACGACGAGCAGGAAGCCAGTCACGACGGATTCCGCGACGAGGCCGGGTACGAGTACCGGGACGAGGCCGGGTATCCGCCGGAAAGCGGCTACCGGGACCAGGCCGGGTATCCCCAGGACCCGGGGTATCCGCAGGAGCATGATTACGGGGGCGAGGCTGGGTACGAGGACTTGTACCGGGACGAGGCCGGGTACCGGCAGGCCGCGGGTGCGGCTGCCGCCGAGGAGGAGCCGGAGTCGCCGCTCTTCGGCCAGATTGCGATCTACACGCTGCTGGAAGAACGAGTAGACGAGTTCGACCGGCTGACGAAGCGAGTGGTCAAGCAGGTCCGGGCCCAGGAGCCTGACTCGCTCGTCTACATCGTGCACGCCGTGCCGTCGGCGCCCATGCAGCGGATCCTCTATGAGGTCTACCGGGACCGGACCGCGTACGAGGCGCACAGGCGGCAGCCGTACGTCGTCGCGTTCGAGGCTGATCGGCGGCCCTACGTGCTGGCGACCAACATCATCGAACTGGGCCTGCAGCAGGCCAAGGTCTCACCGCTGCCCTCGGTGTCCGACCTCCTCAGCGACACCGGGTTCGATCTGCTCAGCGACACCGGTTTCGGCCAGCCCGGCTACGGTCCGCGCCCGCCGGGCAGCACGGCCGCGGGGGGCCCAGTAGCGGGGGGCCCAGTAGCGGGGGGCCCAGTCGCGGGGGGCCCAGTAGCGGGCGGCACAGGGGCCAGCGGGCCGGGGACCGCCGGCGGGCCGGGATCCCGGCGGCGGCCATGAGCACGGGCCGCTCCGCGGCGAGCCGCTCCGCTCACATGATCACGCTGCTGACGCGGCCGGGCTGCCACCTGTGCGATGAAGCGCGCGCGGTCATCCAGCGCGTGGCCGCCGACCTGGGAGTTGCCTGGCAGGAGCGGGACATCACCGCTTCGGCCGAGGACCTTCGAGCCTACTCAGACATGATTCCGGTCACCCTCATCGACGCGGTGCAACACGATTTCTGGCGGGTCAGCGAGCAGCGGCTCCGGGCCGCGCTGAGCGCGCCCAGGAGGTCCCAGGCCCCGGCGCAGCAGTGACCCCATCCGGTCAAGCAGCGGCAAAGCACCGGTCAGGGCGCCCACCAGGGGAACGGCTCAACTTTGTGCAAACGTTCACAAGGGCGTACCGTTACTGACAAGCCAGCATGCGGGCATCCCGGGCCCGCGTCGGGCGCGTCGATCCCCCAGGAGCGCCGGCGGATGTCACGCAGTGTCATGACGGACAACGGCCACCAGTGCATCCCGGAGGCCACGGTCAACCGCCTCCCGGTCTACCTGCGGGCCCTGTATGCACTGGCCGAACGCGGCATAGCCACCGTCTCGAGCGAGGAGCTCGCCGCCGCGGCGGGGGTGAACTCCGCCAAGCTGCGCAAGGACCTGTCGCACCTGGGCTCGTACGGAACCCGCGGTGTCGGCTATGACGTCGACTACCTGGTGTACCAGGTCTCCCGGGAGCTCGGGCTCACCCAGGACTGGCCCGTGATCATTGTCGGCGCGGGCAATCTCGGCCATGCTCTCGCTAACTACGGCGGCTTCGCCTCGCGCGGGTTCCGCGTCGCGGCGATCTTCGACTCTGATCCGCTCGTCGTGGGCACCGAGATCGCGGCCCAGGTGGTCAGGCACTCCGACGAGATCGAGTCCGTGATCGCCCGGCATGGGGTGTCGATCGGCGTGATCGCCACGCCGGCCGCGGCCGCCCAGGTCGTCTGCGAGCGCCTCGTCGCGGCCGGGATCACCAGCATTCTCAACTTCGCGCCGGCGGTGCTCAACGTGCCTTCCGGCGTCGATGTGCGTAAGGTCGACCTGTCGATCGAGTTGCAGATACTGGCCTTCCACGCCCAGCGGCGGGCCGTGGTCCGCGTCGCGGGCCACGGCGAGCGCGACTGGGGCGCCCGTGGTGGAAGCGACCGTCGGCGGCCGGGCGGACTGGGGTCCGCCCGTACGGGGGACGTGCCCATGGATGGTGAGACCGGGGTAGCGGCACAGGCGGTGGCCAGATGAGCGAACTGACGGGGCGCGGCGGCGCCCGGGCTGAGGATCGAGGAACAGGCGACGAGGGAAGGCGGCGCCGCCAGGCGCCCCGGAAGCGAGCGGGAGACACCGCATGAGCGTGCTCGTGGTGGGCCTGAGCCATAAGAGCGCGCCGGTGGCCACGCTCGAGCGGGCGGTGCTGCCCGGTGACGCCCTCGGCAAGCTGCTGGGCGACGTGTTCCACGCCGCCGATGTCGCGGGATCCTTCGTGGTGAGCACGTGCAACCGCGTCGAGGTCTACGCCGAGGTGGACAAGTTCCACGGCGGCGTGTCCGCGATCAGCGAGCTGCTGGCGCGACACGCCGGGATTCCCCTGGCCGAGCTCACCCCGCACCTGTACGTGCACTACGAGGACCGTGCGGTCCAGCACCTGCTGTGGGTGACCTGCGGGCTCGACTCGATGGTGATCGGCGAGACCCAGATACTCGGCCAGGTGCGCCAGTCCCTGCGCCTGGCCCGGGAGCAGGGCACGCTCGGCCGTTCCCTTTCCGACCTGGGCTCGCTGGCGCTGCGCGCTGGCAAGCGGGCGCACTCCGAGACCGGGATCGGCCGGGCGGGCGCGAGCCTGGTCGGCGTCGGACTCGCCGCCGCGGCGCAGCAGCGGCTCGGCCCCGAGGCCAGCCCCGGGGCCGAGGCGGCCCAGGGCTCCGCCGGAGTCCTGTCTGGCCTGTCCGTGCTGGTCGTCGGGGCGGGCTCGATGAGCTCGCTGGCCGTGGCCACGGCGGCCCGGATGGGCGCTGCCCGCCTCGTGGTGGCCAACCGTTCCAGCGCCCGCGCGCAGCGGCTGGCGGCCACCGTGCCGCCTGACGTGCCGGCCGCCGCGGCTGATCTCTCCCAGCTGCCGGGCGTGATCGCCGCCGCCGACCTGGTCGTCTCCTGCACCGGCGCTCCCGGCCACGTGATCACCGCGGACACCGTCGCGGCCGCGCTGGCGTCGCGGGCTCAGGCTACGCAGGAGCTGGCACCACGGGCGCTCGTCCTGCTGGACCTGGCGCTGCCCCGCGACGTTGAGCCCGCCGCCGGGCAGATTCCCGGTGTGACCGTGATCGGCCTGGACGCCGTGGGCGAAGCCGGAAGTCACAGCCTGCCCGGGGCCGGGGCGCACGAGGAAGACGTGGCCGCGGTCCGGCGGATCGTGGCCGAGGAGCTGGCGGCGCAGCTGTCCGCGGACCGGGCGGCCAGGGTCGCGCCGACCGTGGTGGCACTGCGGGCCAAGGCCGCCGAGGTGGTGGATGCCGAGCTGGCCCGGCTGGCGGGCCGCGTGGGAGGCCTGGACACCCGGGCCCGCCGCGAGATTGCCCAGTCCATGCGCCGGATCGCCGATAAGCTGCTGCACGCGCCCACCGTCCGGGTCAAGGAGCTAGCGGGCTCGCCGGGCGGTGACTCCTACGAGGCGGTGCTGCGAGTGCTCTTCGACCTCGACCCTGATGCGGTACAGGCGGTGACCCGCGCGGACGCCGTCGCGCCGGGCTGGCCGGAGCAGGAGGTGCCGAAGTGACCGCCGCACCCCGCCCATCCAGGCCGCCCCGGCTGCGGCTCGGCACCCGCAAGAGCCCGATGGCCATGGCCCAGGCACAGCAGGTCGCGCGCCTGATCAGGGAGCGGACCGGGCGCGAGGCGGACCTGATCGGAATTACCACGTTCGGCGACGTGAGCCGCGCCCAGCTGGCCCAGATCGGCGGAACCGGCGTGTTCGTCAGCGGGCTTCGCGCGCGCCTGCTCGACGACGACATCGACATCGCGGTGCACTCGCTGAAGGACCTGCCCACCGCGCAGCCGCCGGGGATTGAGCTGGCCGCTGTTCCGGCCCGGGACGACCCCAGGGACGCCCTCGCCGCTCGCAACGGTGCCAAGCTCGCCGACCTGCCGCCCGGCGCGCGGATCGGCACCGGATCGCCGCGCCGGGCGGCTCAGCTGCTGCTGATGCGGCCGGACCTGCGGCCCGTCCCGGTCCGCGGCAACGCGGGAACCCGGCTCGCGAAGGTCGCGTCAGGCGAGGTCGATGCGGTCGTGCTCGCCTATGCGGGCCTGGCCAGGATTGGGCGGCTCGACGCGGTCACCCAGGTCTTCGAGCCGGACGAGATGCTACCCGCACCCGGCCAGGGAGCCCTCGCGGTGGAGTGCCGGTCCGGTCGGCCGGAGCTCGTGGCCCTGCTGGCCTGCGCCGACGATGCGGCGAGCCGCGCGGCCATCACGGCGGAACGGAGCCTGCTCGCAGCGCTCCAGGCAGGTTGCAGTGCCCCGGTGGGCGGGTATGCCGCCGGGGCAGGCGAATTGCGGCTGCGCGCGGTGGTTGTCGCGGCCGACGGGGAGACGGCGCTGCGGGCCAGCGCCGGCGGACCCGCGGGCGAGGCCGAGCGCCTCGGCCGGGAGGTAGCCGCCGAGCTGCTCCGGCGCGGTGCGGGAAGGTATACGGCCGTGTCCACTGGACACATCAGCAACGGGGACGATGACTAGATGAACCCACCCGTGACAGACAGCGCTGCAGCCAGGACGCCAGAGCGGCCCACCGGGAAGCCAGCGGGGACGAAGGCTGCCGGGACGCAGGCGGCCGGGAAGGCAGCCGAGAAGGCGGACGGCAGGGTGGCCTTCGTCGGCGCTGGCCCCGGAGACGAGGGTCTGCTGACGGTGCGGGCCGCTGAACTGCTGGCCCGGGCCGACCTGGTGGTGGCCGGCCCGGAGCTGGCGGCGCGGCTCGGGCGGCTGGTGCGGCCCGAGGCGGCGACCGCGGACACCGACGCGCTGGCGCAGGACCCGAGGCTGCTGGTCAAGGCGGCCAGGGCCGGGCAGCACGTGGTCCGCCTGTTCAGCGGGGACCCGTTCCTGTTCGGTCATGCCGACGCCGAGGCGGCGGCCTGCTCGAAGGCCCGGGTGCCGTTCGAGGTGGTGCCGGGCGTGTCCGCCGCGACCGCGGTTCCCGCCTACGCGGGCATCCCGCTGACGTCTGATGCCAGCAGCGACGTCAGGATTATCCATGCCTCCGAGGTGAGCCGGGTGCAGGCTGGCGCAGGCAGCCTGGTGATCCTTGGCGCCGAGACCGGCCCTGCCGACCTGGCCAAGATGCTGGTGGCGGCCGGCTGGGCTGACACCACGCCGTTCGCCCTCACCTGGAACGGCACCACCACTGACCAGCACACGGTGGTCTGCACCCTCGGGTCGGTCACCGCTGACCTCAAGGCCGCGGGGGTCAGCCTGCTCACCGCCCACGGTCCGGCCGTCGCGGTGGTCGGCGAGGGCGTGGCCGCCCAGCGCGCGCTGTCCTGGTTCGAGACCAAGCCGCTGTTCGGCTGGCGGGTGCTGGTGCCGCGGACGAAGGAGCAGGCGGGAGAGGTGACGGCCAGGCTGCAGGCTTGGGGCGCGGTGCCGGAGCAGGTGCCGACCATCGCGGTCGAGCCGCCGAGGACGCCGCAGCAGATGGAACGCGCCGTCAAGGGCCTGGTAACCGGCCGGTACCAGTGGATCGCGTTCACCTCGGTGAACGCCGTCCGCGCGGTGCGGGAGAAGTTCGAGGAGTACGGCCTGGACGCGCGCGCCTTCGCCGGCATCAAGGTGGCCGCGGTGGGCGGGCAGACCGCGGCCGCGCTGCGCGAGTTCGGCATCATGCCCGATCTGGTCCCGGAGCGGAAGCAGTCCGCCGAGGGGCTGGCCGACGCCTGGCCGGCCTATGACGACGTGCTCGACCCGATCAACCGGGTGCTGCTGCCGCGGGCCGACATCGCGACCGAGAGCCTGCTGGCCAGGCTCACCGACCTCGGCTGGGAGGCCGAGGACGTCACCGCCTACCGGACGGTGCGCGCCGCGCCGCCGCCGGCGCCGATCCGCGAGGCCATCAAGGGTGGCGGGTTCGACGCCGTGCTGTTCACCTCGTCCTCCACCGTACGGAACCTGATCGGGATCGCCGGCAAGCCGCACGCGGTCACGGTCATCGCCGTGATCGGGCCGGAGACGGCGAAGACCGCCGCGGAGTTCGGGCTCCGGGTGGACGTTATGGCGCCCCGGCCGTCGGTCACCGCCCTGGTGGATGCGCTGGCCGAGCACGGGGCCGGCCTGCGCGACGCGGCCGTCGATGCCGGGGAGCCCGTGCGCAGGCCGAGCGAGCGCCGCCGGGGAGCCCGCCGGAGAATACGATGACCGCCGGATTTCCCGCTGCCCGCCCGCGCAGGCTCCGGCGGACCGCCGCCATCCGGCGCCTGGTCGCGCCGACCAGCGTGCGGCCGGCCGACCTGGTGCTGCCGCTGTTCGTCAAGGAGGGGATCGGCGAGCCGCAGCCGGTGGCCTCGATGCCGGGGGTGCTGCAGCACACGAGGGACAGCGTGCGCAAGGCAGCCGCCGAGGCGGCGGACGCCGGGGTCGGCGGCCTCGTCCTGTTCGGCATCCCGGCCGTCAAGGACGCCCGCGGCTCGGCCGCCGACGATCCGGCCGGCATCGTCCAGCAGGCCCTGGGCGACCTGGCCGCCGAGGTCGGCCGCGACACCGTGCTGATGGCCGACCTCTGCCTGGACGAGTACACCGACCACGGACACTGCGGCATCCTCACGCCGGCCGGGGAGGTCGATAACGACGCGACCCTGGAGCGGTACGCGTCGATCGCGGTAGCCCAGGCGGCGGCGGGTGCCCACATGGTGGCTCCGAGCGGCATGATGGACGGCCAGGTCGCCGCCATCAGGACGGCCCTGGACGCGGCGGGCTTCGGCGAGGTCGCGATCTGCGCCTACTCGGCCAAGTACGCCTCGGCCTTCTACGGGCCGTTCCGCGATGCGGCCGAGTGCGCGCCGCAGTTCGGCGACCGCGCGTCCTACCAGCAGGACCCGGCGAGCGCCGACGAGGCGCTGCGCGAGGTGCTGCTCGACGTGGACGAGGGAGCCGACATCGTCATGGTGAAGCCCGCGCTGGCCTACCTGGACGTGATCAGCCGGGTGGCCGCCGCCGTGCACCTGCCGCTCGCCGCCTACCAGGTCAGCGGCGAGTACGCGATGGTGGAGGCCGCGGCGGCGAACGGCTGGCTGGACCGCGACCGGGTGATCATGGAGACGCTCACCGCGATCCGCAGGGCAGGCGCCGACATCATCCTGACCTACTGGGCCACCGAGGTCGCTGCCCGGCTGAGCTGACGCGCGCGTTCGCTGTCCCTACCGGGAGCGACTGGCTCCGGAACCAGCGCCCGGGTTCAGCCCGCCGGCGGTCCCGGGTCGGTAACGCGGATTCCTACAGCTGCGGCGACCTGCGGGTACGCTCGAAGGGTCACTTTGCAATCTCCGTTTTGCATCGTGTAGGTCTCGGCGGCGGGGGCGGAGACGCGACCGCGCGGGCAGCGGTTTACCGGGCTGCGGTCACTTTGCGGTCTCTGTTATGCAACGCGTGGATCTCGTCAGGGGGGGTGACGGTCACGCCACACAGTCGTCCGTGCATCATCGGTGGATACGCAATGCGGGCCAGGCGGGGAGTGGGGCCGATGGTAGAGGCGGTACTGCGCCGGAGCCGACGCAGGGCCGTCGAGCGGATGGCGGTCGCCGCCGCGGAGTATGCCGCCATGGGCTGGCCGGTATGCGCGGGCGCGTACCCGCCGGGCCGCCCGCGGCGTCACGGAGAGATGCTGCGGGCCTGTTCGTGCGACCGGGTCGGCTGCCCCGCTCCGGGTGCTCATCCGATGTCCCCGGCCTGGCAGGTCCAGGCGACGGCGGATCCCGCCCTGGTAGAGAGGTGGTGGATGGCCCGGCCCCAGGCCAACGTCATCCTGGCCACCGGCCGGACGTTCGACGTCCTGGACGTGCCGGCCGCCGCAGGATCTGCGGCCCTGGCCATGATGGATCGGTCAGCGGTCCGGCCCGGTCCCGTCGCGATCAGCGCGGGGAACCGGGCCCTTTTCTTTGTGGCGACCCGCGGCACGCCGGCCGACGAGGACGAATGGTGGTCGTGTCACCTAGACTGCGAGCCGGAAATGGACGCTGACGTGGCCGGGCTGCGCTGGCACTGCCGGGACAGCTACGTGCTGGCGCCGCCGTCCCGGGACGGCCAGGCGCTCCAGGCGCACTGGCTGCGCCCGCCGGACGACCGGCCGCTGCTCGACGGGCTCAGGCTGCTCGGCTTCCTGGCCGACGCCTGCGAGGAAACCGCCTGATGCCGGAGCACCCAGCCGCAGGACACACGGGCGCAGGACACACGGGCGCAGGACACACCGGCGCGGGACACACCGGCGCGGAGTTCCGGCGCGGCGGCGGGCCGCGTTCCAGCGAGCTGTTCGCCCGCGCGTCCGCCGTGGCGCCGGGGGGAGTGAACTCGCCGGTCCGCGCGTTCGGGGCGGTGGGCGGGACCCCCGTGGTCATGGCGTTCGGGCACGGCGCCTACCTGACCGACGTGGACGGGCGCGAGTACGTCGACCTGGTCTGCTCCTGGGGACCGATGATCCTCGGGCACGCGCATCCAGACGTCACGGCGGCCGTGCGCCAGGCACTTGCGCTGGGCACGTCCTTCGGGACGGTCACGCCCGGCGAGGTGGAGCTGGCCGAGGAGCTGACCGCGCGCGCTCCGGTGGACAAGGTCCGGCAGGTCAGCTCGGGCACCGAGGCGACGATGTCGGCGCTGCGCCTGGCCCGGGGGTTCACCGGCCGGCGGCTGGTGGTCAAGTTCGCCGGCTGCTATCACGGCCACGTGGACGCGCTGCTCGCCGCCGCCGGATCCGGCGTCGCCACCTTCGCGCTGCCCGACTCGCCCGGGGTGACCGGGGCTGTGGCCGCCGACACGCTGGTGCTGCCCTACAACGACGCCGAGGCGGTGCGGCAGGCGTTCGCGGCCCACCCCGGCCAGATCGCCTGCGTGATCACCGAGGCCTGCCCGGCGAACATGGGCGTGGTGCCGCCGGTGGCGGGCTTCAACGAGCTGCTGGCCGCGCTCTGCCGGGAGCACGGGGCGCTGCTGGTCATGGATGAGGTACTGACCGGGTTCCGGGTGACCGGATCGGGCTGGTACGGGCGCGAGGGCGTGGCCGGCGACCTGATGACGTTCGGCAAGGTGATGGGCGGCGGGCTGCCCGCGGCCGCGTTCGGCGGGCGAGCGGAGATCATGGACAGGCTGGCTCCGGCCGGGCCGGTGTACCAGGCGGGGACGCTGTCCGGCAACCCGCTGGCCACCGCCGCCGGGCTGGCTACGCTCCGGGCCTGCACCCGCGAGGTCTACGCGCGGGTGGACGAGGCCGCGGCGACCGTGGCCAAGCTGGCGGCCGACGCCCTGACCGAGGCGGGGGTGCCGTTCCGGCTGCAGGAGGCGGGCAGCCTGTTCTCGGTGTTCCTCGGCGTCAGCGGCCCGGTGCGCGACTTCGGCGAGGCCCGGGGCCAGTCCTCGGCCGCCTACGCCGCGTTCTTCCACGCCATGCTGGACCGGGGCGTCTACCTGCCGCCGTCGCCGTACGAGGCGTGGTTCCTGTCGGCGGCGCACGACGACGCGGCCGTCGGCCGGATCGCCGATGCCCTGCCCGCCGCGGCCCGCGCCGCGGCCGGCGCGCTCGGCTGAGGCGCGGCACCGGACGGCTGGTGCTCGGCGCTTGGCACTCGACCTGAGCGCACGGGCCCGGCCCGGCCTGCACGGCGTGGCTGCGGAAGATCCGCGAGGTGATCGCCGACCGCAGGCGTTACCTGGAGATCCTGGCCTGACAATTCCATAACGCGCGGCCGCGGCGACCCGACACCCGTCGGCGGCACCCGACCGGGCGCAGGGTCGGCGGGCCGATAAGCTGAGCCGTCTATGAGTGAGATTCCAGGACCCGCCGACAGCACCAGCACGGTCGTGCACCTGGTTCGCCACGGCGAGGTGGAGAACCCGCGGCGCGTGCTCTACGGGCGGCTCCCCGGGTTCCACCTGTCGGCCGAGGGCCGGGTCATGGCCAAGGCCGCGGCCGACTTCCTGGCCGGCCGGGACGTGACCGTGCTGCGGTCATCGCCCCTGGAGCGGGCGCTGGAGACGGCCGAGCCGATGGTCGCGCAGTTCGGCCTCGAGGTGGTCGTCGACGAGCGGCTGGTCGAGCCGTGGAACCACTTCGAGGGGATGACCTTCGGGGTCGGGGACGGCTCACTGCGGCGGCCCAAGCACTGGATGTACCTGCGCAACCCGTTCCGGCCGTCGTGGGGCGAGCCCTACGCCGAGGTCGCCGTGCGGATGCAGGCCGCCATGGCCGACGCGGAGCGGGCGGCGCGCGGGCACGAGGCGGTCTGCGTCAGCCACCAGCTGCCGATCTGGATCGCCCGGCGCGGCTTCGAGGGCCGCAGGCTCTGGCATGACCCGCGCCGCCGCCAGTGCGCCCTGGCCAGCGTGACCAGCTTCACTTACCGCGCGGGCCAGATTGTCGGGGTGAGCTACGCCGAGCCTGCGGACGCCGGGCGGGGCTAGGTCGCCGGGGCGTGAGGTACCGGGCGTGACGACCCCGGGGTGACCGGCACGACTTGCTGGAAAGTGGCTGGCGCGGCGACAGGTCTCGATGTCTCGCCGGCCATCCGGGCTGCTTACTCGCGGAATTGCGGCGAGTCCGCTATTCAGCTGGCACTTGTCCCTGTCCTTTCCGGTGAGGATCATATAAGGATCCTCAGTCCGGACGATCAGGCGCGCAGCCAGTGATTCGCACGCCGATCCTGCCGGCTGTGCTGAGGCGACTACGAGGCGATTTTCTAGGGTGCCGGTGCAACGTTGGTGGTTCTGGATAGTCTCTCGGAGTGCTAGGGGGCCTGCAGCGGCCCCGGCGTCGGCGCCTGGGCCGCGACTTCACCGAAGGGACCAGGCAGTGAAGCGAAGATTCTCCCCTGGCGTGCTCGTCGCGGCATCGGTCGCGGCGGGCCTGATGGTCGGCCTGCTCGCGGTGACCGGACCGGCTGGCGTGCGTGCCGGGCCCGGCACGCGGCCCAGCGGTTCGGCACGGACCACATCCGCACGGGCGACATCGGCCCGGACGACATCGCTGGTGCAGGCGGCCGGACGGAAGACGGGGCTCGCGGAGGGCGTCCCGTTCTGCCGGGAACTCCAGAAAGGCGTCAAGGCGTCGGCGGGCGCGCTGTTGTTCTGCAACGGCCCGCAGCCCAACGGCCCGTCGGCGCCGGCGAGGTCGGCGATGGGCCCGCGGGCGCCCGGGTCGGCGTCGGCGCCCGCCAACGTCGACGCGGCCAGCCCGGCCGAGGACGTTGCACCGAACGGGGTGCGCGCCTACGGCCAGTCGGAAGTTTCGATCGCGGCGTCGGGCCGGTACGTGGCGGAGGCGTGGAACGACTCCACCGCCTTCTTCGCGCCCTGCCCTTCGCCAGCGAACAAGGAGGAGGGCACGGGGTACGGGTTCTCCGCCAACGGCGGGAAGTCCTTCACCGACCTGGGCGGGTTGCCGAACGCAGATTGCGGCCACCATCTGTACGAGGGTGACCCGGGCGTCGCCGCCTACACCGTCGGCGGCCGCACCTACTTCTACATCTCCAGCCTGTACGCGCCGCTGAGTGGCCTCGGGTCGTTCGACGTCGCGATGGCGGCATGCGAGGTGACGGGGGCGGGCGCGGGCGCCACGCTGAGCTGCGGCCAGCCGATCGTCCTCGCCAGCAGCAGCGCCTGCATAATATTGCGGAACGGCAGGCAGAAGTTCCAGGAATGCGACTTCGTCGACAAACCGTTCATCGCCATCGACCCGGCACGGCACCGGCTGTACACCGCCTACACGGATTTCCCGGTGATCACCAACTTCGTCGTGACCAATATCTTCAGATCAAGCATCGATTTCAGCACCTGCGATCTCGGCAACGCGGCCGGCGGCACCGGCCCGGCCGGCGGGACGCCCGCCCGGCCCGTCTGCGAGAACAACGGCGTCGGTCATCGCGCGTACGGGACCGTGGCGGCGGCCTCGAGCAGCGCGTGCGAGAACGAGGGCGCCTACCCCGCGGTCGACCTGCGCACGGGCGTCGTCTACATCGGCTACGAGTTCAACCTGGGGTCCAACACGTTCGGTTTCGCGCCGTGCAACACCGATCCCACCGCGGACGTGCTGACCAAGGTGCCGTTCCGGTGCCTCCTGCTGGCCAAGGTCGCGGGCTGCGGCGTGTCGAACCGGCTCTCGGTGCCCGTCGTGTCGATGGACGCCGAGCTGATACCCGGCTACAACCGCGGGTCTCCCGCCGACTGGCCGCGGCTGGCGGTCAGCGACCGGGCGGGCACGGTGAGCATGGTGTGGAACGACGCGCGCGATCATCCGCTCGGTGACATCCTGCTGCAGAGCTTCGGCCTCCGCGCGCTCGTGCCGGTCCAGGCGACGCCGGTGGAGCTCGACGCGCCGATCGCCGGCGCGGTCAACTTCCTGCCCGCGGTGCGCACGGCGAACGCTAGCGGGAACCTGGACGTGTCGTGGTTCTCGCGGGATTCCGCCAGCACCTCCGACACGAACGTGTTCGCGGCGATCAACGTCAGCCCGCGGACGACGGTCGCGCCCGCTTCCCTGACGCTGATCACCACCGTGGCGGCCGACTGGGATAACGACATCTCCGATATCGTTCCCAACTTCGGCGACTACACCGACAATGCCGTGGTGACCACGGGCATCGCCCCGTACGTCGGCAGCACGCTGTACGTGGCCTGGAGCGACGGCAGGTCCGGCCTGCCGCAGCCCTTCGAGGCACACCTGCCGGCCGGGTAACCAGGACCCCGTGCTCCCCGGTCCTGCTGGGCCGGGGAGCACAGGGCCGGGGGCCATGGCCACTGGGGCGACGGCTTCCGCGAGCGGGCGTATCAGCCTGCTCGGCGGCACCCGGAGCCCGGTCCGGCTGACGCCGCGCCGGAACGGCGACCCACTTCCCGCACGCCCGAGGGGATCCGGCACAATGGGGCGGGATACTACTGCGTGTAGGAGACCGCTCCGTGTTCCGCTTGCCGATTTCAGTGCCTCGCTCAACGTGCCGTGCGATCAGCGCGGCGACGGTAGTCGCGGCCGTGGCGATGGGGGCCGCGGCCTGCAGCGGCGGGGCGACAGCGCAGGATACCGCGGTCGGCACAGGGAGCAGCTTCGTGGCCGGCAGCTACAGCACCACCGTATTCAAGCCCGGAGCGCGACCCGCCGCCCCGCAGGTCACCGGGACGATGCTGTCCGGCGCCAGGTTTGACCTCGCCGCCGACCGGGGCGCCGTGGTGGTGCTGAACTTCTGGGGCTCCTGGTGCACGCCCTGCCGCGAGGAGGCACCCTCGCTTGGCCAGCTCGCGCGGCACTTCTCCGGAACCGACATCCGGTTCGTAGGCATAGACATCAGGGACGACGCGGCGGGCGCCGCGGCGTTCATGCGCACGTTCCGGATCAGTTATCCGAGCGTGAACGATCCGAACGACGCGATCGCTCTTGACTTCAACGGGACGGTCCCGCCGGCCGGGATCCCCACCACCCTGGTGATCGACCGGAGCGGGCGGATTGCCGCCCGCATTGTCGGCCCGGCGTCCTACGACGGCCTCAGGACGCTCATCGCGCAGGTCTCGGCGGAGCAGGCGCACCGGCCAGCCCCGGGCCGGGCGCGGGCTCCGGGTTCGGCGTCGTGGGCTGGCTGCGGTGGGGGTGGCGGCAGCTGACCTCGATGCGCACGGCGCTGATCCTGCTGTTCCTGCTGGCGGTCGGGAGCGTGCCCGGCTCACTGCTGCCGCAGGACGGGGCCAACCCGGCGGCGGTGGCGCAGTACTACTCCGCGCATCCCAGCCTTGCACCCGCCCTGGCCCGGCTGTCGCTGTTCAACGTCTTCGGCGCGCCGTGGTTCGCCGCAATCTACCTGCTGCTGTTCCTGTCGCTGGTGGGCTGCGTGCTGCCCAGGACGGTGCGCATGGTGGGCTCCGCCCGCCAGCCGCCGCCGAAGGCGCCGCGCCACCTGGCCAGGCTGCCGCAGTCGATCAGCTACCGGACGCCGCTCGCGCCCGAGGCGGCGCTCGAGTCGGCCGCCACGGTGCTGTCCGGCCGCCGGTTCCGGGTGCGCGCCGGGGCCGGCTGGGTGGCCGCGGAAAAGGGCTACCTGCGCGAGGTGGGCAACCTGCTCTTCCATATCGCCCTGCTCGGGGTGCTGCTGTCGATCAGCCTGGGCGGCCTCTACGGCTACAAGGCCAACCGGCTGCTGGTCTCGGGAAGCTCCTTCTCCAACACGCTGACGGCGCTTGACGAGTTTCATCCCGGCCGCCTGGTCTCGCCCGGTGACCTGCAGCCGTTCTCACTGACCCTCAACCGCTTCAGCGCGTCCTACGTAACGTCTGGGGCCCTCATCGGCCAGCCGTCCTCGTTCAATGCGGCGATCAGCTACACCGCCGCGCCCGGCGGGCCTGTGCACCGCGGCATGCTGAGAGTCAACCACCCCCTGAACGTCGACGGCGTGCGGGTCTTCCTGATCGGCCACGGCTACGCTCCGGAGTTCCGGGTCACGGACGGCACCGGGCACGTGGTCTTCGAGGGGGCGGTGCCCTTCATCCCCGTCGAGACGTCCGGGCTCACCTCGGAGGGCGCGATCAAGGTTCCGGACGCGTATCCCCAGCAGCTGGGCTTCGTCGGCGTGTTCCTGCCGAGCGCCGTGGACGTCAGCGGCCAGCTGGAGTCGGCGTTCCCGGCGCCGCTGAAGCCACGGGTGAGCCTGGTCTCGTACTCGGGGAACCTCGGCATGAACTCGGGGTCGCCGCAGTCCGTGTACTCGCTGGACACCGCGGGGCTGCATCAGCTGGCGATCGCGCCGCGGCCGCTGGCCGCCGGACAGTCGATGAAGCTTCCCGGCGGCCTGGGGACCATCACCTACCTCGGCTACCGGCAGTGGATCAGCCTGGCGATGACGTACGATCCCGGCCAGCTGCCCGCCCTGGTCTGCGGGATCGCGGTCCTCGGAGGCCTGCTCCTGTCCTTCCTGGTCCGGCGCCGTAGGGTGTTCGTGCGCGCCCGGACCGGCGAAGCGGGCGAGACCGTCGTCGATATCGGCGGGCTCAGCCGCTCCGATGCGGCCGGCGGCTTCGAGGATGAATTCTCCAGCCTGGCCGCTGAGATCTCCGGCCGCCGCGACGGCGACCACGACCCACCCGAGGGAGAGTGAGGCTCCAGTGCCTGTCAACATCGGCTTGGCCAACCTCAGCAACGATCTTCTGTTGTTCGCGGTCGTCGTCTACGCCGTGGCGATGCTGGCCTACGCCTGCGACTTCGCGTTCGGGAAGAAGCAGGCACCGGCCATAGTCAAGACCCGGGTCCCCCAGCTGGTCAGCGCCAAGGTAGCCGCCGCGCCGGGCAATGGCGCCGCGTATGGCGGGACTGCGGCTGACGGTGCTGGGCCTGACGGTGCCGGGTCCGACGGTGCTGGGTCCGACGGTGCTGGGCCTGGCGGTGCTGGGCCTGGCGGTGCTGGGGCTGGCGCTGCCGGGGCCGGGGCGGGCGCGACGGTGATTCCTGACCAGCGGCTGGGCCGGGGGCCTGTCGGGTTCTGGGTGACCACCGCGGTGGTACTGACCTGCGTTGGCCTGGCCGGGCATGGCGCGGGGGTGCTGACCAGAGGGCTGGCCGTGCACCGGCTCCCCTGGGGCGACATGTACGAGTTCGTCACCGCGCTCACGTGCGTGGCCGTGGCGTTCTTCCTGGCGGCCATGATCCGGTACCGGGCTTACTACATGGGCCTGTTCGTGATGGCTCGCCATCCACGTGACCGCGATGACCCTGGCCACCGGGATATTCTTCGTGGCCGCGGTGACCGGGATCACGTACCTGGTCGTCGACCGGCACGCCCGGCGGGTCGCGGCCGGCCGCCCGCCGGGCGCCGACGGGATCCTGCGCAGGCTGCCGGGTTCCGCGGAGCTCGACCGGCTCGCCTACAGGACCGTGGTGTTCGGGTTCCCGATCTGGACCTTCGGCGTCATAGCCGGTGGGATCTGGGCGGACTTCGCCTGGGGCAGCTACTGGAGCTGGGATCCCACCGAGACCTGGGCGTTCATCACCTGGGTGGTGTACGCCTGCTTCCTGCACGCCCGGGCGACCGCTGGCTGGCGGGGCCGGAGGGCGGCGATCATCCAGCTGACCGGGTTCTGCTGCCTGTTGTTCAACGTGCTCGTGGTGAGCCTGCTCATCCCCGGCCTGCACTCCTACGCCGGCCTGCACTGATACGCCGTGAATGCGAGTTCAGCTCAGTCCTGGGGCCGGTTCCAGAATTGTCTGGCCAGAGAATGATCTCCGCTTTGGCGCCAGCGCGGCTGCCGTCGAGGCTGCCCCGGCCTGGCTGGCGGGACACCGCCGCCCGGCGGCGCGGGCTGGGCCCGCGAGCTGGCCCGGCGGTGCCCGGCATGTCCGTTCTGCGCGGGTGGCTGGCTGGACCGTGAGCGGAAAGTGTCGTGCGAACAGCATTTTCCGCACACAAAGGTGAGGGCAAGATCGCCGGCGGGGCCTGGCGTGCGGTAGGAGAGCGGAGACTAGTGCAGCAGGCTCACATTCACCCGCCTCCTGGGTAGGGCCACCGGCTGGCTGACCGGCGCTCAGGGCAGCGCTACAGCGTGTCCTGGTACGTCGTGAGGGCCCAGAGCGCCGGGCTTCTTGGCCCAGAGGATAAGGCGTCGCTGCCGGCCCCACGGCCGCGCTTGATTCTGCGCGCAAGTTCCTGCAGGAACTCGTCATCGTCGTCGGGACCTATCGGCCGGGTCGGAGCCGAGCTCGCCAGGTGCGCGGCCCGACCGGACGGGCCGCCGAGGCCCGTATCCATGCTGCGTCCTGCGGGATGGCGCCTGAGCGCGTCCTGCGGGCCGAAGAACGACGCGTCCTCCAGGTAACGGGAAAGCATCCGTCCGCGCCGGTCCGGCCGCCCGGCCGCCAGCCAGGCGATGGCGCCGAAGGCCGAGAAGAACACAATCAGGAGCACCCAGGTGGGCTTCGTGAGGCTGCGCAACTCGCCAGGGGGAGTGACCGCAACGTCGATGAGGCACGGCACAACGAAACCAACCGTGACCAGGCCAAAGAGTACGAGGGCGAGCAACATGGCCGCAGCCTAGCCGCTGACATGCCCTGCTGCGGCCAAATTGGCCGAGTCCTCCTAGCTCCTCCTGCCGGACCGTAATAGATTACGTTCAGTGACGTCGCAGGCTGATCGCGAGAATCCGTCGTAGTCTGGCGGCCTGGGTTCAGGCGATCCGGGGAGAGACGATATGCGGCTGCGGTTACTCGATCGCGTTCGTCGCTCACGCTGGCGCCGGGGAGCGGACGGGACCCGGACCCGCGGCCAGGGCGATGCGGTCTCCGGCTCAGCTGCTGCGCCGGGGCCGACGCTAAGGCCGGGGTCAGCCGCGACACCGAGGTCAGCGGGGACACCGGGGCCTGCGGGGGCCCACCGCAGGGTGGGCAGGGCGGGTGGAGAGCGGTCCGGGCTCCCCGACGCCGGCAGCCTGGCGAGCAGCGCGAGGACACGGGGGGCCAGCCCGCCATCCCGGCGGCCGCCCGGCTCTGGCGCTCCAGGGCAGGGCGCCGCGGGGCCAGCGGCCGCGGAGCAAGCAGGCGCCGGGGCGACGCGCGGCGGCTCGCGCGCGGCCCGAACCGGGCCGGACACCGGCTACCCGAGGCAGCCAGCCGGCCGTGCGGGGCAGGCGGCCGGGCATGCCCTGCCGCGACGCTGGGGACTAGGCAGGACGGCGGCGCGCGCAGCGCCTCGGACGGGCGTGGCCACGGAGCCCGCCGCGGCGGCGAAGCCAGGGCGGAGCGCCCGCGGCACCGCGAGGCCCCCGTGGTACGAGATCGCGCAGCGTAACCGGACGGCGGCCGGCCGGCGGCACTGCGGACACATCGAGGAACTGGTTCACCGAGAGTGGGCCGAAGGTGTGGTGCCCCCGCCCGAAGTGGTGCACGCCATCGACCGCCTGGCTGAGCTGCCGCACCTGATCAAGGTCAAGCTCGCGGCGGGCCTCGACGCCATCCACGTTGGCCTGGGCGGTGTTCCCGACCTCGACGACATGGGACGGCTTCACGGGGTCCCGCTGCCGTCGGGGCGGGCGACCTGGGACGCGTGCGCGGGCGCGTACGGCGAGCGCAAGATCATCGTCGGCTCCCGGCCATCGCCGACGCCGGACGTCATGTGCCACGAGATCGGCCACGCGCTCGATGATCTCGACGGCGAAGACGAGCAATGGCAATCCGACTCCGAAGAGTTCCATTCTCTTTACAGCCAGTGCCTGCCGCGCATGGCAAGCGCCTTTCACCGGCAGCCGGGCCTGGTCGGCCACAGGGAGTTCTTCGCGGACGCGTTCGCCGCGATCGCGTCCCGGCAGCGCCCGGCCCTGGTGGAAATGCTCAGCGGCGACACGAGGGCTGCGCTGAACGTGATGCTCTACTTCAACGTGCGCTACGGCCTCTAGGGTGGACACGCGATGTACGTAATACGGCTACCCAACGGCAATCTCTTGGTCCCCGAGTCAGTGGCCAGCGACGGCGGCGGCCTGATGGCCGACGCCTACGTGGAGATCGGCCCAGAGGACGCCGAGTACGAGCGGCTCGCCGAGCAGGCACTGACGGAGCAGGAGTTTGACGAGCGGCGAAGGCGCTGGCGGGAGGGGGACGAGACGCTGCGCAGGCAGTTCCTTGACTTCCTCGCCCGCCACGGCAACCCGGGTCGAGCGCAGGGCACCGAGGAAAACCGCGGCCCCCGGTAGGTGACCCGTCGGCCGCTTTCGAGCGGACCGTGCCCACCCGACACGTTCGCGCCGTGCCCTAGACGGCCGGCTCCGGCGCCGTGGCCGAGTCGCCGCCAAGAAGAGCCCGGACCTCTGACTCCCGGAACCGTCGGTGCCCGCCAGGGGTGCGGATGCTGCTGATGCGCCCCGATGCCGCCCAGCGGGTAACAGTCTTCGGATCGACCCGGAACAGGGCCGCGACTTCACCCGGCGTGAGCAGCCGCTCACTATTGCCTTCCATTCTCACCCCTCCTGCTCTCCCTCAAGAGCCTGTCCTAAGTGTTGCGACAAGAACGGTTTTTATCCCTAGTTTCCGTAAAATCTGGCTTGGGAATCCGAAGCTGTCGCCGACCGGGCCCGGGGCAGGGGCGGCTGGATCTGGGGCGGCGGAGCCGGGCGGGCCGCTGCGTCCGGCCGGCGGAACGGGGTCGGCGCCGCCGGTGCCGGCGGTCAGGGCGGCGCCGGAGAACCAATAAGCTGGCCTTGCCATGCGTGCCACGTTCGCCTACACCTTCGCGAGGATCCTGCTCTTCGCGGTCGCGCTCGGGCTTCTCTCCCTGGTGGGCGCCCGAGGCCTGCTGCTGGTCGGCCTCGCGCTGGTGATCAGCGGCATCGTCAGCTTCGTCGTGCTCTCCCGGTACCGCGACGCGATGTCCGGAGCGATCACATCCAGGATCAGCAGGTTCCGCGAGCGGCTCGACGAGGGCAGCCGGGCCGAGGACGACGACCCTGCCTCAGCGGGCGCACGTGATCCCGCTCCAGCGGGCGGGCGTGATCCTGCCTCAGCGGGCGACCCTGCCTCAGCGGGCGGGCGTGATCCTGCCTCAGCGGGCAGGCGTGATCCTGCGGCGCGGGCGAGCGTGGCGCCGGCTCGGCCGGGCGAGGCCGCGTCGGCCGGGCCAGACGCTCATCCCTGAGCCGCTGACAGCCATCCCCCCGCGGTGAGCAGGCCGAACACCGCGTCGGTCGCCTGCTCGCGGGTCATCGTCGACGTGTCGATGATCAGGTCGGCGTCCGTTGGCTCCTCGTACGGGTCGGAGATCCCGGTGAACTGATCGATCAGGCCCGCGCGCGCCTTCGCGTAGAGGCCCTTCCGGTCGCGGGCCTCGCACACCTCCAGCGGCGTGGCGACGTGAATCAGCAGGAAGTCGCCGACCTCCGAGACCATCTCCCGGACCCGGGCCCTGACCTCAGCGTAGGGCGCGATGGGCGCGCAGATCGCGATGCCGCGGTGCCGGGCGATTTCCGCCGCTACGAAGCCGATCCGCAAGATGTTCAGGTCCCGGTCCGCTCGCGAGAACGTGAGGCCGGCCGAGAGCAGCTGCCGGACCAGGTCGCCGTCGAGCAACGAGACCTGGCGGTCACCGCGTTCGGCCAGAGCGTCCCTGAGGTTCCTGGCGATGGTGGACTTTCCCGAGCCGGACAGTCCGGTCAGGAAGAGAACGAACCCTCGCTCCGCGCGGGGCGGGCGCGCGCGCCGCAGTTCCCGCGCCACCGCGGGCGGGGTAATCCACGCGGGTAGCTCAGCGCCCGCGTCCAGCAGGTCGCCGAGCTCGCCGGGCGACAGGTCCCCCTGCTCAGCGCCTGCCTCGATGAGGCCAAGTGGCCGCCACACCTCGGCGCCCGGGTCGTAGGCCCAGTCGCCGGCGCGTACCACCGGAATCGCGGTACCGGGGCCGTCGGCGGGGCGGGCAGTGCCGGGGCCGTCGGCGGGGCGGGCAGTGGCGGGGCCGTCGTCGGCCATCAGGTGCGTCGCGCCGTAGGCCGCGGCGACCAGGGCCCGAGCCGACAGCTCGCGCGCCGGCCCGGTGCCGGATGCAGGACCGCGCGCGGCCAGCGGCACCGGGATGACCATCGTCGCTGGCGGCAGGCTCGCGGCCGCCGCCAGCACCGCGCGGACCAGGGCCTCGGGCCTGGTGACCACCTCGGCCGGCCCGGCGATGAGCGGCAGCAGCAGCAGCCGGGCCTTCAGCTGGCTGGCCAAGTGCCGGAGCTGGCCGATCTGCCGGCTGTGCACCGGGCCCCGGGTGGCGAAGGCGAGCACGGGGCCGTCACCGAGCGCCTCACGCGCCTCGGCGGGCCTGCGCATCAGGCGGCGGAACGGGCCGTGCTCGGGCTCGCGGAGGCCGGTCACCGGGCCGCTCAGCCGGGTCAGGCGGGTCGCCGCGGCGTCCCGGGCGTGCCTCGGGGCCTGGACTTCGCTGCGCTCGGCGATGTCGAGCACGGCCAGGGGAGTGCTCTCGGGATCGGTGAGTACCACACGGTGCGCATCGTCGGGTACGGCGTCCGGGCGGACATCGAGGGTCACCGGGACCGGCCAGGGCGTCCCGTCCGCCAGCGTTCCCCGCTCGACGACCGCCGCGACATCCGCCGCGCCCATGAACCCGGTCAGCGGCGCGAACGCCCCGGCCAGCAACAGCTCGAGGTCTCCGAGCTGAGCGTCGTCCAGCGTCAGGGACGGCGTTCCGGCCACGTCCGCGGGCACGTCAGTCTGCGCCTCAGCAGTCACGTGATCCGATCCTCAGACACTGAGCGGGAGTGAGTCCTGCCCCTCGGGCAGCCGAACGGCCTTGCCGCCGCCACATCACCAGAGTGCGTGTTCGCACTGTAGTGATCAGTTCCCCCGGAGCAGTCACCCACCCCTCCGTCCTGGCCAGGCGCCCGGCAACAACGACCAGCGCTGCCAGGAGGTTACCCCGACGGCGGGCGCGAGGTCATGCGGGCACCACCGGGACGGTCTCCGGCGGCAGCTACAGCACCCGCGCGAACCCGCTTTCCGGCTTGCGGATGACATAGCGCAGCTGATCGTGGGCGGAGGTCAGCCGTCCCCCGGACAGCCACGCCACCAGCCTGCACAAGACCAGCAGCCCGGGCGGCCTGCGCCGAATCGCCAGCAGGCTCAGCGCCTGGCGCGGCCCGATCACCAGGCCATGCCGCGTGACGTAGGACTGGATGCCGCGTCCCGACGCCAGGCGCTCGTAGACGGCCGGGTATGGCCCCGGCTCGCCTGGGCAGAGGCTGCGCCAGATCCCCGCGCGGAGCGAGTGCGGAAGCACCCGGTCGAGGAAGCCGGCCGCGCAGTCCCGGTCACCGGTGCTGAGCAGCAGCAACCCACCGGGCTTGAGTGCCTCCACGAGGCGGTCCAGGACGAGCTCGGCGTTGCTGATCCGCTCCAGAAGCAGCGCGCAGTGCACGATGTCGAACGAGCGGGGCGGGAGCGGTGCGATGCGCAGGTCGCCCAGCGTGCACGACGCGAGCTCCGGGTACGCCGCGACCGCGGCCCGGACGGCCAGGCTGTCGTCGTCGATCAAGCTGACCGCGACGACGCAGCCGGTCGCGCGCAGGCTCGCGACGTCCGGGTCGCCGCCCGCGGTGGTGCAGCCGGCCTGGAGCAGCGTTAGGGGCTGTCCGGGGCGGTGCGCAACAAACTCAAGTGCGGCCCGGGTAAACAGCGGGGCGTCCGAGTCGCCGGACCGTACCTGCGGCATCTCCGCGGCGCCCGCCGCCGCGGCCTCCGCTTCGCCGCCGCCCGCCGTGATGCGCCCCGCCGCGACCCTGCGTGCTTTAACGTCTGCCCGGTGCCGCCCAGCCCGATGTGGGCTGACGTCCACGCCGCCGCTGCCGCCAGCTTCGCTTGCCCCGCCAACACCATTCACGAATCCATAGCGTAGCCGTCCGAGCACGTTTAGTCGCGGTACGGCACCGTGGCGCGGCGGGTTGCCAACCGCTAACGAGCCGGTGCGGAGAGTTGCCTATCCACCTGGTCTGCTCGGCCAGCCGGTAAACTCGAGGGGTCCCGTATCCCAGCCGGGCCGTTCTCCCCGGGTCTTCAGGGCGGCGGCCAGGCTGGGCGCGGGCGTTTCGTGCTGTCTGCCCGGTGCCGCACACACAGTGCTGCACAAACAGGCCTGCGCACATCGGGCTGCTCCGACATTAGGACGTAATGAGTCTTTCCGAACTTCTTCGGGTCATCACCGATGATCCCCAGCTCAAACGAGCACTCTCGGAGGCCGAGGCGCCGGCCTCGGCCGGCGCCGACCTGATCGCGCCGCCTGCGCTGCGCCCGTTTCTGGCGGCCGCGCTGGCAGGATCCGGGGATGCTGGCAGATTCGTGCTCGCGGTGACCGCCACTGCCCGCGAGGCCGAGGAGCTCACCGCGGCGCTCGGCTCGCTGCTGCCCGGGACGGCCGCCGCGTACTTCCCGCCCTGGGAGACGCTCCCGCACGAGCGCCTCTCGCCGCGTTCCGATACCTCAGGGCAGCGGCTTGCCGTGCTCCGCAGGCTGGCCCACCCCGACCCGGCCGACCCCAGGTCCGGTCCCCTAACGGTCGTCGCCACCCCGGTGCGCTGCCTGCTCCAGCCGATGGTCGGCGGGCTCGGCGAGCTCGAGCCGGTCCGGGTGCGCGAAGGCGAGGCCGCCGACCTCGACGATCTGGTGAGCCGGCTCGTGGAGATCGGGTACGCGCGCAGCGATCTGGTGGAGAAGCGCGGCGAGCTGGCCGTGCGCGGCGGCATCCTCGACGTCTTCCCGCCCACCGAGGAGCACCCGCTGCGGATCGAGTTCTTCGGCGACACCGTCGAGGAGATCCGGTTCTTCCGGGTGGCCGACCAGCGCAGCCTCGAGGGCGCCGCCCCTGGTCTGTGGGCGCCGCCGTGCCGGGAGCTGCTGCTGACCCCCGCGGTGCGGAACCGGGCTAAGCAGCTGGCCTACGAGTGGCCGGGACTGTCGGACGTGCTCAGCAAGCTCGCCGAGGGCATCACCGTCGAGGGCATGGAGGCGTTCGCGCCAGTGCTGGCCGAGCGGATGGAGCTGCTGCTCGACTACGTGCCTTCCGGCGGCTGCGTGCTGGCCTGCGATCCGGAGCGGATCAGGACCCGCGCGGCCGAGCTCGTCAGCACCAGCCAGGAGTTCCTCGAGGCGTCCTGGGTGAACGCAGCGGCCGGCGGGGAGGTTCCCATCGACCTGGGCGCGGCGGCGTTCCGGCCGATTACCGAGGTCAGGAGCGTGGCCCAGTCCGCTGGGCTGCCCTGGTGGACGGTCACCCCCTTCGCCGCCGACGACTCCGGCGCACCGGACGCCCCGGCCGGCTCCCCGGCCCTCGGCCATGACCTCTCGGGCGAGGGTGGTGAGCGCCCCTCGTTCAGGATGGAAGCCAGACCGGCTGAGGCGTACCGCGGCGATACCGCGCGCGTGGTCGCAGACGTGAGCCGGTGGCTCGCGGACCGGTGGCGGGTCGTCCTCGTGACCGAAGGACACGGCCCGGCCCAGCGGCTGGCCGAGCTGCTGCGCGGCGAGGGGCTGGGCGCGCGGCTTGAGGATCTCAGTGACCCGGGCGGGCGGCCGGAGGCGGGCGTCGCGCATGTCGCGACCGGGATGATCTCCCATGGCTTCGTCTGGCCATCGGTGCGGGTCGCCGTGTTGTCCGAGGCCGACCTGGTGTCCGGCGCGACCCGGGAGTACCTGGTCATCGAGTACGCGCCCGGCAAGCGGGGCCAGCCGCCGGACCGGCTGTACCTGCCCACCGACCAGCTCGACGAGGTGACCCGGTACTCCGGCGGCGAGGCGCCGAGCCTGCACCGGCTGGGCGGCGCCGACTGGGCCAAGACCAAGGGCCGGGCGCGCAAGGCGGTGCGGGAGATCGCCGCCGAGCTCATCCGGCTGTACTCGGCGCGAACCGCCTCGCCCGGCCATGCCTTCGGGCTGGACACGCCGTGGCAGCGCGAGCTGGAGGACGCCTTCCCCTACGTCGAGACGCCGGACCAGCTGGCCGCCATCGACGAGGTCAAGCGCGACATGGAGCAGCCGGTCCCGATGGACCGGCTGATCTGCGGCGACGTCGGCTACGGCAAGACCGAGATCGCGGTGCGGGCCGCGTTCAAGGCCGTCCAGGACGGCCGGCAGGTGGCCGTGCTGGTGCCGACCACGCTGCTGGCCCAGCAGCACCTCGCCACGTTCAGCGAGCGGTACGCGCCGTTCCCGGTGGTGATCAGGCCGATGTCGAGGTTCCAGAGCGACGCCGAGATCGCCGAGACCCTGGCCGGCCTGGCCGAGGGCAAGGTCGACGTGGTGATCGGCACGCACCGGCTGCTCTCGGCGGAGGTCAGGTTCCGGCAGCTGGGCCTGGTGATCATCGACGAGGAGCAGCGGTTCGGGGTCGAGCACAAGGAGTACTTCAAGCGGCTGCGCACCGAGGTGGACGTGCTGGCAATGTCGGCCACGCCGATCCCGCGCACGCTGGAGATGGGCGTGGCGGGGATCAGGGAGATGTCCACGATCCAGACCCCGCCCGAGGAACGGCACCCGGTGCTGACGTTCGTGGGGCCGTATGAGGAGAAGCAGATCGCCGCGGCGATCCGGCGCGAGCTGCTCCGGGACGGCCAGGTGTTCTTCGTGCACAACCGGGTGTCCTCGATCGGCCGGGCCGCCGCGCGGATCGCCGAGCTGGTGCCCGAGGCCAGGGTCGCGGTGGCGCATGGCCAGATGAACGAGCACCTGCTCGAGAACGTGATGACCGAGTTCCTGGCCCGCAGCCACGACGTGCTGGTGTCTACCACGATCGTCGAGTCGGGGCTCGACATCCCGAACGCCAACACGCTGATCGTGGACCGCGCTGACGCTTACGGGCTGCCGCAGCTGCACCAGCTCCGCGGCCGGGTGGGCCGGGGGCGGGAGCGCGGCTACTGCTACTTCCTGTTCCCGCCGGAGAGGCCGCTCACCGAGACCGCGCACGAGCGGCTGGCCACGATCCAGCAGCACTCGGGCACGGGCGCGGGCATGTACGTCGCGCTCAAGGACCTGGAGATCCGCGGCGCGGGCAACCTGCTCGGCGGCGAGCAGTCCGGGCACATCGCCGGCGTCGGATTCGACCTGGATCGACTCCGTTGATGACATCCGCGAAGTCCGCGAGGAGCTGGCCGACCGGTACGGCCAGCCGCCGCAGCCGGTGCTCAACCTGCTCGCGGTGGCCCGCCTGCGGGCCAGGGCCCGGCGGGCCGGGCTCACCGACATCACCCAGCAGGGCAACCACATCCGGTTCTCGCCGGTGGAACTGCCCGAGTCGCGCGAGGTGCGCGTGCAGCGGCTGTACCCGAGGACACTGCTCAAGCCGGCAGTGCGTACCATGCTCGTACCGGTGCCGAAGGCGGATGGCGCACGGGCAGGCTCCGGCAGGTCAGCCCCGGCCCGGCCGGCGGTGTCCCTGGGCGCCGCGCCGCTGCGCGATCAGCAGCTGCTCGAATGGTGCGAGGAGCTGATCGAGGCGGTGCTTGGCGGCACCGCGTCTGTTGGAGAGCAAGCGTGAGAAGGAGCGTCGACGTGCCCCGCACCCCGCTCGCCCTAGGTCAACGGGGGACGACCCCCCTTCATAGTCGGCTTGCGTCGCGAGCGCCGCGAGCTGTAATCAAGTTGGCCGCCGCCGTGCTCGCCGCTGGTCTCGCGGTCGCCGCGTGCGGGACGGTCAAGATGGGCGCCGCCGCGACTCTCAGCAATCAGCGGATCTCGACGACCAACCTGTCGGCCGAGGTTTCCGACCTGAGCGCGGGATATCAGGCTTACCAGCACCAGATCCAGCTTCAGTACCCGGTGTCCCAGATGCCGCAGCAGGTGCTGGCCTGGCTGGTCAGGTTCCAGGTCCGCGACCGGCTGGCCCAGCGGGAGGGGATCACGGTGACGCCGAGCGAGGCGCAGCAGGCGCTGGCCGCCATCACTGCCCAGATCAGGCAGGGGGGGAGCACCGCCACGCTGCCGGAGATCGCCGTGGCCAACGGCCTGCCGCCGGACATGATCACGGACCTGGGGCGCTACCAGGCGATCGAGACCAAGCTGCTGAATCGCCTGGACGGGGGGAAGCTGCCGACGGCGTCCGCCGCGCAGCAGGCCCTGCAGATCGCATTCAACGTCTCCCAGTCCCGCCCTGCTAGGACCGCTCGGGCCCGCGGGGCCGGGACGACGCCCGGCCCCTGCGGCTGGCTCGGGTCAGGCGGTGATGTCCTGCGGCCGGAGCAGGGCCGCCCGGCGGTGCTGCGCGGCTAGCCTGGCAGGGCAGGTTCAGCCGACCGCGGCGACGAGCGACAGGAGGCACGGGTGGCGGAAGACCGGCTAGCGGAAGACGCCGGCGGCAGTCAGCCGGGGCAGCGCGGGCGCCGCGCCGCCGTGGCGGAGGACGACCCCGGGGCCGGCCTGGTCGAGCTGATGGCCGTCATGGCCCGGCTTCGCCAGGAGTGCCCGTGGGACGCGAAGCAGACCCATGAGTCGCTCGCCCCGCACCTGCTCGAGGAGAGCTACGAGGCGCTAGAGGCGCTGGAGAGCGGCGATCCCGAGGCGCTGCGCGAGGAACTCGGCGACGTGCTGCTGCAGGTGTACTTCCACGCCGAGATCGCGTCCGAGCGGGCCGACGGCACCGGGTACACGATCGACGACGTCGCCGAGGGCATCGCCGCCAAGCTGATGCGCAGGCATCCCCACGTGTTCGGCGACGTGACCGTCTCCGGCGCGGACGAGGTCAAGCAGAACTGGGACGCGATCAAGGCCGCCGAGCGCGCGGCCAAGGGAGGCGGGCCCGGCTCGGCGCTGGACGGCGT
>WNFI01163007.1_pt1 | contig 35163 bp, 37 predicted proteins | sample 5400471 | NCBI WGS metagenome assembly WNFI01 (sample SAMN13153348, study PRJNA577476) | soil metagenome | isolation source: 100 cm saprolite on Douglas fir-dominated hillslope | place: USA:California | collected 2013-09-17 | reverse complement strand
GTGGTCATGAATTTCCGCGACATCACCGAGCGCAAGCATGCCGACGCGGAGCGCGCGCGCCTCGAGCAGCGGCTGCGCAAGGCGGAGAAGATGGAGGCGGTGGGCCGTCTCGCCGGCGGCATCGCGCACGATTTCAACAATATCCTGGGCGGCATCCTCGGATATGCCGAGATGCTGGCCGACGGAACCGCGCCGGGCTCGCCCCTGAGGCGCTACGCGAATAACGTGCTTGCAGCCGCCAACCGCGCGGGCGGCCTGGTCGAGCAGATCCTCACCTACAGCCGCAGCCAGCGCGGCCAGCATGTGCCGGCCGATCTCGGCCGCATTGTGGCCGAGACCCTGGAGCTGGTGCGCGGCTCGCTGCCCCAGGGCATCCGGCTCGAGGCGCAGCTGAGCGCCTCGCCGCTTTTCGTCGTCGGCGATCCGACCCAGCTGCACCAGGTGATCATGAATCTCTGCACCAACGCGATTCACGCGATGGGCGAAGGCGGAACCCTGCGCGTGGCGCTCGACCCGGCGGACGTGGACAGCCCGCGCAGCCTGACGCATGCGACCCTGGACGCCGGCCCCTATGCGCGCCTCGCCATCGAGGACACCGGCACCGGCATGGACGAAGCGACGCTCGGCCGGGTCTTCGAGCCGTTCTTCACCACCAAGGAAGTCGGCAAGGGCACCGGGCTCGGCCTGTCGCTGGTCTACGGCATCGTCACCGACTCCGCCGGGGCGATCGACGTGGCGAGCACCCCCGGACGCGGCAGCCGCTTCACGATCTACCTGCCGCGCGTGGAGCCTCCGGTCCTCGCCGCAGACGAGAAGGAAGGGCCGGTCGCGCGCGGCAACGGCGAGCGGGTGCTGGTCGTCGACGACGAAGAGGCCCTGGTGGCGGTCGGCGTGGAGATCCTGAACCGCCTCGGCTACCGGCCGACCGCGTCGCGCGACGGCGCCGCCGCCCTTGCGGCGTTCGAGGCCGAGCCCGATCGTTTCGACGCCGTCATCACCGACGAATTCATGCCGGGGCTGACCGGAACCGAGCTCGCGAGAGCGATGCGCCGCCGCCGCGCCGATTTGCCGATCGTGCTGGTCAGCGGCTATATCGGGCCGATGATGACCGAGCGCGCGAGATCCGCGGGCGTCGACGAGATCCTGAAGAAGCCGGTGCAGTCGCGCGAGCTCGCGGCGGCGCTCGCCCGCGTCCTGCGCCGCGCGGCGTTACAGCTGTAACCGGCCGATCGCCGCGCTGAAACCGGCGCGCAATCCGCGGCGCCGAAGATGGCGCTGCCTCCCGACCAAAGTTCCGGGCCCCACTCTCCCTCCCCTTCTCGGGGGCCCGCCGTGTCGGGAGGGTTTTTTAGCATGAAATACTTACTCGCCGCCGCCCTGTTCGCTTTCACTGCTCCGCTCGCGCTCGCGCAGGAGCTTGCCCCCGACGCGCTGATCCAGCGGATTTCGGAGGAAGTCCTGGGCGCGATCAAGGACGACAAAGAGCTGCGCGCGGGCGATTCCGCCAGGATTGCCGCGCTTGTAGAGGCGAAGGTCCTGCCGCACTTCGATTTCAGGCGCGCGACGCAGACCGCGATGGGCGCCAACTGGCGCCGCGCCAGCGCGGAGCAGCAGGAGGAGCTGACGCGCGAATTCAGGACCCTTCTCGTGCGCACGTACTCCGGGGCGCTCACCGGCTACCGCGACCACCAGGTCGTGGTCAGCCCGCTGCGCGCCAAGCCCGGCGACGCCGAAGTCACCGTGCGCACCTTGGTGAAGCAGGCCGGGGCGGAGCCGATCGCGCTCGAGTACGACATGGAGAGGACCGCGGGCGCATGGAAGGTCTTCGATGTCCGGCTCAGCGGCATCAGCCTGGTCGTCACCTATCGCACCGCTTTTTCCGAGGTAGTGCACAACCACGGAGTCGAAGGACTCATCGATACGCTCGCGAGCAAGAACCGTCAGAGCGGCCTGAAGCCCTCGTCGAGGAGGATCTAGGGCCGTGCGACGGATCTGCGCCGCCCTGCTTCTCGGCTCCGCCTCGCTCGCAAACGTCGCCGCGCCCTACGCGCCGCAGGAATTCAACTTCTCCGGGCTGGAAAGCACCGTCGGAGCGGCGTACGGCCTGGTCGAAAGCGTCGAGCCGGCGCCGCCCGGGAACCCCGTACACGTCGACGTTTTCGAGCACGCGGTGCGGCCCGGCACGGCGAAGAGATTCGTGATCCGCCTGGACAACGGCGCCGGCATATCGATCGTGCAGGACGGGCCCGAGCGCCTCGAGCCTGGCCAGCGCGTGTACGTGCTTTTTCGCCAGGGTGGGGCCCGCGTGGAGCCGGCGGGCCTGGAGCCGTGAGCGCGTCCCCGGCCGCGCCGGTTTCGGATGTAACGCCGCAGGAGCGCGATGAAATCGTAGCGCTACGCGGCTGCGTCAAAGTGGCGTCGTAGCACCAGCGAACCACTTAACCGAAAGGAAAATGAAATGTACCGCAAGCAAATCGCAATCGCTCTTTCCGCCGTAGCGCTGTCGGTGTCGGCTGTCGCCGCAAATGCCGTCACCCCCGCCGCCTTCTACAACAACGGCGACGAAAACGACCTGTCGTGGCTGCCGACAAGCAAGGCAGGCAAAGAAGTCGCGGCGCAGCCCACCGCGATCGAAACCGGGAAGCCGAATTCGTTCGTCCATTACGGCGACGAGAACGACCTGTCCTGGCTGCCGACGCCCGCCAAGCGCTAATAGGCTGGCAATCCGAGAGCCGCGCGGGCCGGAGCCTGCGCGGCCTTGTTTTTGAAAGGTCACTCATGGACGACGGCATACTCGCGCCCGCCCTGGCAGCCGCCGTAATAATCGCGGTGATTGTCGCGGTACTGGGCCTGAGCTAGAGCTTGAACTCCCGGATCGCGTGCTCGCGCAGCCGGGCCTTCTGCACCTTGCCGCTCGCGGTCATGCCGATGGCTTCGAAGTCTTCGACGATGCGAAGGTACCGGGGAACGCGGAAATTCGCCGATTTGGATTTGCACCAATTCGTCAATTCCGGTTCGGAAACCTTGTACCCCGACTTCAGCGTCACATAGGCGCACGGCACTTCGCCCAGGCGCTTGTCCGGAACGCCGATCACCTGTGCGGTCTCGACCGCCGGATGCGCGAGCAGCACCTCCTCCACTTCCGCGGGCGCGACGTTCTCGCCGCCGACGCGGAAGACGTCCTTGATCCGCCCGAGCATGCGCAGGCGGCCGTCGGCCGTCAGCTCGCCGAGATCGCCGGTCTTCAGCCAGCCGTCGGGCGTGAAAGCCTTCGCCGTCGCCTCCGGGTTGTTGCAATAGCCGCGCATGACATTCCATCCTTTGACCTGGATCTCCTTTTCATCGGAAATTCTTATTTCGACGCCCTCGAGCGGTTTTGCCAATCCATCGACCCTGAGCGCCTCGGGATCGCGCCAGTCGCTCATGACGACGTTGGGGGAGGCCTCCGAGAGACCGTAGGCGGCGCAGATGGCCTTCGCGCCGAGGACGTCGATGATCTGGCGCATGGTCTGCGGGCCGGCTGCGGCCCAGCCGCCGCGCAGGCAAAGTTTCCGCTTCGGGAAGTCGGCGTGCCCCATAAGCAGCTGGAACAGCGTGTCGTTGCCGGAGATCAGCGTGCAGCGCTCGCGCTCCATCATCTCGAGCGCCGGGCCCGCCTCGAAGGTCGGCAGCGTCGCCAGGCAGCAGCCATGCGCGAGCGCCATCAGCGCCGACAGCGTCGAGCCCGCCGCGTGGAAAAATGGCCGGCAGTTGAAGTAACGGTCATCGGGCCGCACGCCAATGCGCACGCCTGCCGCCCAGGCGTCGCGCAGCATGTTGTCGTGCGTGAGGACCACGCCCTTGGGATACGCCGTCGTGCCGGACGTGAACTGAATCAGCAAGGGATCGTCCGGCCGAACCGCTGAACCACCTTTCATTTCCCGAAAGGCAAGCTCTTCGTAAGTCAGGAAGCGGGGCGGCCGGATTTCGCGAACCATGGCTCCAAATTCGATATTCAGGAAACGTTCGACGTAGAAAAGAGCCTTGCAGCGGGATTGCTTCAGGCAGAAATCGATCTCGGCGGCCTTGAAGCGAGTGTTCACCGGCACCGTGACGGCGCCGATCAGCGCGGCGCCGTAGAAGAGCGAGAGCCACTTTTCGTCGTTCCCCATCAGGATGCCGACGTGGTCGCCGCGGCCGAGGCCGAGCGCCTGCATGCCGCCGGCGACCGAATTCGCTTTTCCACGCAGCTGCCCGTAAGTCAGCCGGCTCGACGGCGTGACGAGCGCCTCCGCGTTCCCATACTTGGAAACAGTTTTTTCAAAAAGCTGCTGAAGCGTCTGCGGCTGCCAGCTCATTGCTTGCCGAGCCAGCTCCCCGAGGCGAGCTGCTCGTCGATCGCGGCGATCTCGACCTCGAGCGCCCCTTTCGGATCGAGCTCGACGCCGCGGTCGATGCAGCGCTTGGCGAGGCGTACAGCGTCCGGGGACGCGGCGAGAATGGTTCCTGAAATTTCTGAAATCATCTGCTCGAGAAGAGATTCCTGAACGATCCTCGATACAAACCCGGCTTCGCGCGCCTCTTCCGCGGCGAGGCGCCGCCCCGTGAACATCATGTCCTTCGCCAGGCGCTTGCCGATGATGCGCGGCAGGCGCTGCGTCGCGCCCACCGTGCCGCGCAGGACTTCGGGCGTGCCGAAGGTCGCATCCGGCGTGGCGACGATGAAGTCGCACATCGAGGCGATCTCGACGCCAGAGCCGAGCGCCACGCCGTGCACGACCGCGATCACCGGCATGGGAAGGGCCTCGAGCGCCTGGTAGGCGGCAAATCCCTTCATCCGGCGCTCGCGCACCCATTCCTTCGTCTTGCCGGTGCGCTCCTTCAGATCGGCGCCCGCGCAGAAGACGGGCCCCGCGCCCCGGATGAACACCAGCCTCACCCGCCCGTCGGAAGCGAGCGCTTTCGCGGCCGCCAGCAGGTCCTCGCACATGGCGAGGTTGAGCGCGTTGCGCGCCTCCGGGCGGTCGAGCGCAACAGTCGCAACGCCGCCATTCAGGGAAAGAGCAATGGTTGAAAAACCGGCCATCAGATCGCCTTGCCGATTTTCAATCTTGAAATTTCCTCCTTGGAAAATCCCAGGACCTCCGAAAGAACGCTTTCGGTGTGCTCGCCGAGCGCCGGCGGCCGGCCGATCGCCGGGTTGTCCCAGCCGAGAAACTTGTACGGCAGCGCGAGCGCCTTGAACTCACCCACTTCAGGGTAATCGAAGCTGCCCACCAGGCCGCGGGCGCGCACCTGCGGGTCGCGGAGGATTTCCGCGACGTCGTTCACCGGGCCGGCCGGCACATCGGCTTCATCGAGTGATTTCAGCAGCTCCGCCCGGGTCAGCTTTGAGATTTTTTCGGTAAGAACCGGCATGAGCTCGTCGCGCTTCTCCACGCGAACTGCATTGTCGGGAAACTTCGAAGCCCAGGACTCCAATCCCAGCGCCTTGCACAGCGGCGCCCAGTGCTGGTCGCTCGCGGTGACGTGCGCGTACTTGCCGTCCTTGCAGCGGAACGTCGCGGAAGGCACGCGGCCGGGATGCTCGGTGCCCAGGCGCGGGGGAACCTCGCCGAGGGCGAAGTAGCGGGCGGCGGCCAGCGTAAGCAGCGAGACCTGGCCGTCGAGCATCGAGAAATCCACCTGGCAGCCCTTGCCCGTGCGGTTGCGGCCGGCGAGCGCTGCAAGGATGGCGATCGCCACCCACAGCCCCGAGGTGAGATCGGCCACCGGCAGCCCCGGCTTCACCGGCGGCCCGCCGCGCTCGCCGGTAAGGCTCATGATGCCGCCCATCGCCTGGAACACCGTGTCGTAGCCTTTCTTGTCCTTGTACGGGCCGGTTTGCCCGAACCCCGTGCAGGAAACGAAGATCAATTTTTCGTTGAGAGAAGACAGCGTCGGATAATCCAAGCCATGCCGCGCGAGCGTGCCGACCGGGAAGTTCTCCACCAGCACGTCGGCCCCCTCCGCCAGCTTTCTGATTATTTTTCTTCCATCGTCGGAGCGGAGATTGACCGTGATCGATTCCTTCGAGCGGTTGCAGGCGAAGTAGTAGGCGCTGTCTTTCGCGAGCTGCGGCTCGAAGCCGCGCGTCTCGTCGCCGCTCCCCGGCTGCTCCACCTTGATGACCCGCGCGCCGAGCTCGGCGAGGATCATGGAGGCGAACGGGCAAGCCAGCACCCGTGACAGATCGAGGATGGTCAGGTTTTCGAGCGGCTTCACTTGGAAAAACCTCTCATCTTCTTGTTTGCATCGCGTCCCAGCTCAAGCGCGCGGGCAAGCGGCAGGTCGGCCACCTCGTGAAACAGGCGCTTGGTTTCCGCCATCGCTGGCCGGCTGACCGATGAAAGCTTTTCTCCCAGGTGTATGGCTTCAGAAAGCAAAGCGTCCGGAGGAACAACACGGTTTACGAGACCGAGCTGTAATGCCCGCGCCGCATCGATCGGCTCGCCGAGCGAGACCAGCTCGAACGCGGCCTTGCGCCCGACCTGGCGCACCAGGTTGCCGAGCACGATGGCGGCGACGATGCCGTGCTTCGTTTCCGGATAGCCGAGCTTTGCGCCCTCGGCCATCAGCGCGAGATCGCCGGCGATCGCCAGCCCCGCGCCGCCGCCCATCGCCGCCCCGTTTATGGCGGTTACGACGGGAATCCTTATCTTCGAGAAGGACAAATGCAACTGCATGGTCAGCTCGGCCCTGGCGTCGGCCGCCCCGGGGTCCTTCAGTCCCTTGAATTCGGTAAGATCCGCTCCGGCGCAGAAGGCCCGCCCCGCGCCAGTAAGAACGATCGCTCCCAACGAGCCATCTGAATCGGCAGTGCGGATTTCATTCAACAGCAACTTCGTTAACGCCGTATCCAGCGCATTTCTCTTTTCCGGGCGGTTCATGGTGAGAATCCGCACCGCACCGCGAGTCTCGACAAGTAAAGTCATAAAGAAGACAGCCGCTTTCGCGCCTGCTCGAGCTCAGCGACGAGACGCCGCATCACTTCTGCGGCGGGGAGGATCTCTTCCACGAGTCCCGCGCTCTGCCCGGCCTCCACCCTTCCCCAGTCGATGTCGCCTTCCAGCGCCGCCTGCTTGAGGCTGGAGTTTTTGTACAAGATCTCCAATTCCCCGGGAGAAGCTCCGGCCCGCTCCGCTTTCTCGTACTTCTCCGAAAAAGAATTCTTGAGCAGCCGCAGCGGATGCCCGCCGCGTCCGACGAGGGTGGTGTCGCTTACTTCGGCTGCAAGCACGGCGCGCTTGTAGTTGTCGTGCACGCTCGCTTCGGGCGTGGCGATGAAGCGCGTGCCGAGCTGCACCGCGTCGGCGCCGAGCGCGAGCAGCGCCGCGATGCCGGCGCCGTCGGCGGCGCCGCCGCTCGCCACGACCGGCAGCCGGGTCGACCTGACGACGCGCCGCACCAGCACCAGCGTGCTCACCTCGGAAGGCGGCGGGTGGCCGCCGGCCTCGCCGCCGTCGACGACCAGCGCATCGACGCCGGCTGCTTCCGCCTTCTTCGCGTGCTCCACCGACGCGACGACGTGCAGCCACTTCGTGCCGATCGCCCTGAAGCGCGCCAGATGCTCACGCGGCCCGCCCTGCGACGCCACCATCACGGGGATTCTTTCCTGAAAAGAAATTTCAAGAAGTTCCGGCGCGCGCGGGCTGTTCAGCGGAATGTTCACTCCGTAGGGTTTCGCCGTCGATTTTTTTATTTCATGCAACGCTTTTTGAAAATCGCCCGGCCGCATCGGCCCCGCGGCGAGCACACCCATTCCGCCGGCATTGCTGACGGCGATCACCAGCGGCGCGTTCGACGAAGCCCAGCTCATCGCCGCCTGGAAGATCGGGTGCTCGATGCCTAGCAGCTCGGTAATGCGGGTTTTCATTTCGTCTTCTCGCGATGGATGAACTCGCGCGCCTGGCCCGCGAGCTTCGCCAGGGCGCGGTCGAAGGTCTTTTTTTCGCTCCGGGTAAGGCAGCCGATGAATGCCTGGTCCCTCTCGCCGGCCGCGCGCATCAGGCCCGCATAGGCGCGGCGTCCTTTTTTGCTCAAGGCGAGGCGCACGCCGCGCCCGTCCGCCGCGTCCGCCTCTCTCAGCACGATGCCGCGCCCGGCAAGCCCCGAGACCACGCGGCTCATCTGGCTCTTGTCGATGCCGGCGGAGCGCGCGAGCTCGTTGAGCGAAAGCGGGCTCGCCGAGGCGCCGAGCAGCGCGATGCTGCGCCATTCCCACAGGCTGACGCCGAACTCCCTGCGGTAGCGCAGCTCCGCGCCGCGCGAAAGCAGGTTGGCGACCGTGTGCAGGCGATACGACAGCAGGTCGCGGATGACCGTCATCTCAGTCATCGAAGAAAGGCGTCTCGCCTTCGCCGCGCAGCCGGATATCGAAGCGGTACGCATTGCTTTTTTCTTTTTTTGCAACCAGGCGATTTCGCAAAGAAGAAGGCTGAACGGCCGTCAGGACCGGATCCCGCGGGTTCTCCTTCCCGCCCTCGAAGAACATGACGGTCTGCAGCTGCCGCATCAGGCCGGAAAAAAGAACGAGGACGTTCACATGCGGGGCGCGGCCGGCATACGCGCCGGGCCGGATCGTGCGGAAGCGATACACGCCGTCGGCGTCCGTGGCGGCGCGGCCCCAGCCGAGGAATGCGGGATCGTCGAAGCGGCCTTCGGAATTCGCCTGCCAGATCTCGAGGATCGCGTTGTCGAGCGGCGCGCCGTCGCCCTGCGTGACACGGCCGGTAATCTCGATGACTTCTCCTCTTACCTTTTTCCCTTCGAAGAGAGTCAAGTCGCCGGCGCCTTGGCCGAACTCCCTGGGAAAGAACGGCCCGAGGGTCATCTCCCCGGTGGGCACGAGGCGCTTCACGGCAGGCCCGGCGTCGCCTTGCGCCCGCGTTCAGCGGCTCGCCGGGAAAGAACATCTGCGTCACCAGGCGCGACAGCCAGGTCCTGCCCCAGACCGAGAAATGCACGTGCGGCGGCCGCCACCAGCCGCTCGATTCGGGCACCGGGTAGGCGCCGGGCTTGATGGTGCGCAGCTCGACCAGGCCGCTGTCGCCGGCGACCACGCGCGCCGCGCCGTAGAAGTTCGGATCGACCGGCGCGTCGTGCGTGTCGTTGGGATGGATGTACTTGCCGGCGGCGTTGCAGTGCCAGATCTCGACCACCGCGCCCGGCACCGGCGCGCCGTCCTCGTCCACGATGCGCGCCCGCAGATGGATCAGCTGGCCGATGGCGCGCTTGCCGCCGTGGCCGGCGAGGTCGCCGCGCAGCGGGGCCAGCCGCCGCAGCAGGTCCTGCGGGCCGGAGAGCTCGGAGGCAGTCAGCGGCCGCTTGTACAGCGGCTGCGACGGCCAGCGCAGCGCGGTCGCGTCGTAACCCGGCTCGACGCCCTGCGGCTGGGTGCGCGGATCGCGACGGTCGATGAGGATTTCCATGAGCATTGACAGCCTAATCGCTATTAGTTGATACTGTCAACTATGAGCGCGGTGACCCTTTGCGAATGCTTCGCGCGCGACGGCTTGCAGCACGAGCCGCAGTTCGTCCCCACCGCGGCCAAGCGCGCCCTCATCGAGCGCTTCGCCGCGCTCGGCTTTCAGCGCGTCGAAGCCACTTCCTATTCCAATCCGAAGGTCGTGCCGCAGTTCGCCGACGCGACGGAGCTCCTGAAAGCCCTTTCGCGGAAGGAAGGAGTTTTTTACAAGGCAACCTGCGCCAACCTCCGCGCCGTCGAGCGCGCGCTTGCAGACCTCGACGCCGGCTACGGCGCGAACGAAATCAGCCTGCTCGTCTCCGCCACCGAGTCGCACACGCAGAAGAACCTCAACCGCAGCCGCGCCCGGCAATGGCAGAACATCGCCGAGATGGTGAACGCGGCCAGGGGCCGCTTCCGCCTCGTGGGCACCGTGTCCGTGGCCTTCGGCTGCCCGTTCGAGGGCAAGGTCGATCAGGGAGGGGTGGTCGAGGACGTGCAGCGCTTCGCAAGCCTGGGCGTCACGCACGTGGCGCTGGGCGACACCACCGGCATGGCCACGCCCCGCACCGTGAAGGAAATGTTCGAAAGAACCGCCGAGATCCGCAACCTCGTGCCGATCGCGCACTTCCACGACACGCGCGGCACCGGCCTCGTCAATTACGTCGCCGCCTTCGAGGCCGGCGTGCGCCACTTCGACTCCTCCTTCGGCGGCGTCGGCGGCCATCCAGCGAAGGTGAAATACGGCGGCGGCTTCACCGGCAACGTCGCCACCGAAGACCTGGTCAGCCTGTTCGAGTCGATGGGCATCGACACCGGCATCGACCCCGGCGGCCTGCTCGCCGCCGCCGAGCTCTGCGAAAAAACCCTCGGCCGCGAGCTGCACGGCCGCGTCACGCGCAGCGGCCTCAACCCTCTCCTCGCCTGATTACTGGTCGGGCTCGATGGCGTTGCGGCGGATGAACGCCGCCCAGCCGTCGCGCTCGCGCTTGAGGCTCGCCGCGAACTCGCCGGGCGTGTCGAACACCGGGATCAGCGACTGCGCGTCGAGCTTCGCAGCGACCGGTGCCGAGCGCATGGCACGCCCGACCTCGGCGGCGAACCGCTGCACGATGGCTGCCGGGGTCGCCGAAGGCGCCACCACGCTGAACGAGGTGAACACCTCGAGCGGGAACCCCGCCTCGGCGAGCGTCGGCGCGCCCGGAAGCAGCGCGCTCGCCTGCGTGACCGCCAGCGCGCGCAGCTTGCCCGCCTTGATGTGCGGCAGGGCGGAGGCGATATCGGGAAACAGGAACTGGATCTGCCCGCCGAGCAGGTCCTGGAACGCGGGCCCCACGCCCTTGTACGGCACGTGCGTGAACCGCGCGCCGGTCTTCTCCTCGAGCATCCGCACCCCGAGGTAGGTGGGGCTGCCGGTGCCCGCCGAGCCGAAAGCCAAACGGTCTTTTTTCGAAAGAAAGATCAGCTCGGAGAGCGAATTCGCCTTCACCGCCGGATGCACCACGAGCGCCATCGGCGCCATCACGCCGCGCGTGACCGGCGCGAAATCGCGCTCGGCGTCGTAAGGCAGGTTGCGGTAGAGCGCGGGATTCACCGAGAGCGCCGGATTCGCGGACACGAGGAAGGTGTAGCCGTCCGCCGGCGCCTTTGCCACCGCCGCGGCGCCGATGTTGCCGCTCGCCCCGGGCCGGTTCTCGACCACGAACTGCTGATTCAGCGCCTCGCCGAGCGCCTGCGCGAGGATGCGCGCGTACACGTCGGTCCCGCCGCCGGGCGATGAGGGCACGATGAGCCTCACCGGCTTGGACGGCCACGCCCCCTGCCCGTACACTGCGGCCGACAGGATAAGCGCGAGGCAGAGCAGGACGATGCGCCGCATGGAACCATCTTACATTCGCGTCCATTCCATGCGCCTCGCCTCGGGCGAGGAAGCGCTGGTCGCCCGCGTGCTGGCGAAGGACGGGAAGCTGGGCTTCGGCTTCAGCTTCCGGCTCGACGCCACCGAAGCGCGCCACATGGCCGAGTGGCAAGCCGGCGCGCGCGAGGAACGGCCCCGCTACCGGCCCGCTCTCGATCATCCCTGGGAAAAGGCGTGGATCTCGAGAAAGCCTGTGGAATGGGGCCTGGAACCCGCGTTCGCGCGGATCTCCTGGTTACCTGGCGCGTAGGGACCCGCTTAGGAGCCTTTACCCCGCTTAGATCTTGAGACGTCCCTAAGCTAAACGCCGCCCCTCCTTGCTATCGCTTCTTGAAGAACATGCCAAACGTCCGGCGAAATCTTGTTAGACCACACCGAGGTTACAGCCGTAGCAAATTTTTGGCTTCTTTTAATCTCTGCTAGCACCCGCCCAATCACGTCGGTGCCATGATCTGCTAGCAAGTCTTCGAGGGGGCCAGCGCCAATGCAAGCGAGTATGGCCTCATCATGTGTTCGATCAGTGATGCGGAGCAACGCATCCCACGCTGCATCTGGATCGATCCGGCACAACTCCGACAAGGCTTCATATGCCCAAAAGTCTTGGTCGTGTTCATCGGCTTTGCCACCGCTTTTCACTACACGTTGGTGATAGCTAATCCAGCTTGTCGCGAGGTTGTCGTGCTCCACTAGCGTCCAAGTTAACTAATCCTAGCGACTAAAAGAATCACCCCTTAGGGAGAGCCGCGGGATTTACTTTTTGTTAGTGATCCGCACCGTCAGAATGCGGTGCAGCAGGATCGTCAGCAAGGCAAACTGCATCGTTCATTACAGCGCCAAGCCGGTGTTTTCTGATCGCAACGATCACGACTGGTATAGCGGAAGCAAGGAATATGCTTAGGCCGACCAACCGCCATTCGGTCGGCACACGCGGCGTAACCCCCAACGCAATGCCTATGAACATGCCTAGCAGCGCAAGCACGTTGATCATACGCATATCAAAGGAACCACAGTTGTGGCGACACCTCGTTCAACTGCTCGATTTGTCAAAGCTACTCTTTAACGGCGAGACGAACGCCAAACCGAGAATTGCGCCGTCTAGAAGTACAGCGACGAAGTTCACAAACGTATCTGGAGGTCCAGATACTGAAGCGCCCAAGAAGAAAGAGCCAAGCAACAGCATAGAGATATAGACAAGGAGAAGGTAACGGGCCCAATTTTGGAAGAAATACATGGCGATCAATGCCGGGTACGGCAACAGGTACAACGCATAAATAATTGGATGAGTCGGATTAATGCGCGCGCCGTGACCACCGTACTTCATTAGTTCCATGGTATCGGGCGAGAACAAGAATGGCAGTTTCGGAAGCGCGAACAACCCAACACCGTGAAACAGCAACGCACCGATAATGAGTATCTTGAACTGCTTCGTCACGGTGCGGGCGATAAAAACGGACCTGGTCTGCAACGGTACACACAACCGGGTGCCGGAGGAATAAGTCCGACGCCCTCAGCGACCGAGGGAACGAATTTATTCGGATCGGGATCACCCACAGAGCATTGAAGATTGCTCTTCGGGCATTCCCAAGAACACATGTAGTTCGAGCTCGAGTTCGGATACTGTGGCGTCCCGCATTGACCCGTCAGGCAGCGGCGCATATTGCTATCTCGTTCGCGTTGAGCGCTCGTTGGATCCCTAAACGCATTGGGTGGCGGCCGAACAACAGAGGGAATCGCCGGCTGCGGTCCACCACCAGCTAGTCCTAATGGATCGGTGTAGCTAATCGGGTTGCCCTGAACATAGCTGTAAGTGTTTAAGCCAGCCGCCAAGCCTACTGGATCGCTTTCGATATATCGCCCTATGCCGAGATCGTAGCTCCGTGCCATGTTGTACGCAACATTGCTTTCCTTATCGTAATACTGCCCCGGCAATCGTAGCGGTAAATCGAAGGCACCCAGCCCGCTCGGATTTTCATCCGGCACATTGACGCCAAACGGCTCCTGCTGATCCCACCGCCACACCGTCGTACCCGTAGCGTCAGCCACAAGCCTTGGCGCGTCGAGGTGGTCCACTTGGAGGAAGTAAAGCTGCGCAGGCTGCACTCCTACGCTGATGCTGATTGGAGCCGAGGTGGTCGAGGCGTTGAAGTTGTCGAAGGCCTTGGCCGTAAGGGCGTAGAAACCTTGCGCGACGTTGGTCCACGTGAAGTTCCAAGGGCCGGATGTCTTCGTGCCGATGAGATTACCGTTAGCGTAGAACTCGACCTTCGTGATCCAGCCGTTCACTTCGGGCCCGCTCGCCGTGGTGTTGATGCTAATGGAGGCTATCGGCGGGTTGGGGAAGTTCGCGTTCGCCGCGGGGGCGGTGATCGAAACGGTCGGCGGCAGGTTCGTGTCCGAGACGACGATGGTCCGTGCGGCCGATGTGGCCTGCACACCCTGCCCGTCGGTGGCCACCGCCGTGATGGTGTAGGTGTTCGCGTTGAGGCTCGTGCTTAGGCTGTAGGGCGAGCTGCTCCGTATGCCCAAGGATGTGCCGTTCGCGAAGAACTCCACGCTGACGGTGTCGTTCGCCTCACCTGAGTTGACGCTCGCCTGGAAGGTGACGGTGGCGGGCGCGTTCCAGCGCGAGTTGTCGATCGGGATGACGAGCGAGACCGTGGGCGGGACGTTGGTGTCGGAGACCGTGAAGGTGCGAGCCGCGCTCGTAGTCTGCGCCCCCTGGCTGTCGGTGGCGACCGCCGTCAGCGTGTAGGTGCCCACAGCAAGCCCGGTGGCGCCGTAGCTGAAGGGCGCTTGGGTGATGGAATTGGCGAGCGTTCCGTTGAGATAGAAGTCCACCCGCTGGATGATGTCGTTGAGTTCAGGACCCGAGGCGGTGGCCGAGAGCGTGACACTCGTGGGGTTCAGGTAGCGTGCGTTGTCCGCCGGGGCAGTGAGGCTGACGGTGGGGGCGGTGTTGGTCGCGGCGACGGTGATGGTTCTCGAAGACGACGTCGCCTGGGCGCCGTTGTTGTCGTAGGCGATGGCGTTGATGACATAGGTGCCGGCCGCTACTCCCGACCAATCGAACTGGTACGGGCTCGTGGTATCCGTGTTGATGAGGTTGCCGTTGGCGTAGAACTCGACGCGGTTCACGCCCACCCCCGAGGCGGAGGCGTTCGCCTTCACGGGAAGCGTCGCCGGGGCGAGGTAAAGGGCGCCGTTCGAGGGTGAGGTCATGCTGACCGTGACCGCCCACGCGTTACCCGCGCAGAGCAGCAATGCGACGCAGATCCCGAGGACGCGGCTCATTGGACCACCCCCACCGGAATGTCGCCAAGGTAGATGTACTCACGCTTGAGCACGCCTCCTGGATCGGTTTCCGCGATCAGCTTGCCGCGCGTGTCGTAGTGGAAGACGCGATCGTCCGCGGAGTTGGTCTTCCTGATCCGCTGGCCGAGGGCATTCACCTGGTAGCTCGTCGTGGCGATGCTACTCACCGCCTGCACCATTCGGCCGCGCGTGTCGTAGGTGTACTGGTTCACGCCGTCGTTGGTAGTCGAGCCGTTGGCGTCGAAGACAAAGTTCCGCGCCGGTCCGCTCGCGGGGGCAAGGCTCGCGATGCGGTTGCTCGAGCCGCTGTAGGTCAGCGTGTCGGTATTGGCGCCAGTGGTCTTGGTGAGCCGGTTGCCGACGGCGTCATAGCCATAGGCGAAGTTGCTGGCGGGAAGAATTGCAGAGGTGAGGCGGTCGAGGCTGTCGTAGCCGTAGGTGTTGGCGGCGATGCCGGTGATGCGGCTTGCACCATCGAAGCTGATGGCGAAGCTCGCCGCCCCGGGCGTATAGGAAGCGATGCGCCCGTCCTGGTCGATCGAGCGCGCATAGATCTGCCCGTTGCCCAGCGTGAAGCTCTTCACGCCCCCAAAGGGCTGGTACTGGACATTTTGCACCACCACCTGGCTCTGGTTGTCCTTCGTGGTGTTGATCTGGTTCACCCGACCGAGCGCATCGAAGCCGTAGGTGACGGCCCTTCCCGAGGGATAGGTCAGCCCGGAGAGTCGGCCCGAGCTGTCGTAGCTGTAGCCGAGGACATAGGCGACGGCGTTCACCGTCCGGGTTTCCGACGTCACGCGCCCATGCTGTTCGTAGGCGTAAGCGATCTGGCTCGTGACTTGATTAGCGGGGTTTGTCTCGGTGATGGAGCTAAGGCGTCCGAGGCCGTTGGTTCCCAGGTCGTAAGCGTAGGTCTGCTTCGAGCCGTCCTGGAAGATGATCTGTGTGACGCGGTTAAGAATGTCGTAGACGTACGCGGTGGTCTGGCTCTTCGCGTCGGTCTGCGTAAGGAGATTGCCCGCCGCGTCGTAAGTGTTGGTCGTGTTGCCCGTATCGGGTGAGGACTGAAGAGTGAGATTCCCGAGACCATCCAGCGTGTAGCCGGTGATGAGATTTCTCGGATCTGTGACTTGCGTCAAAGCATCGAGACCGTTAAAGCCGTACTGCGTCACGCCCAGGTTCGGGTCGGTGACCTGCTTAAGGCGATTGAGCGCGTCGTACTGATTGCCGGTCGTGTGATTGAGCGGATCCTTCACAGAGGTGACATTGCCCTGGTCGTCGTAGCCGTACTCGGTGGTCTGACTTTGCGCCCCCAACTCCTGGAAGAGCCGGTTCAGGTTCGAGAAGACTCGGCTTCGCGTTTGCGCGAGGCCGTTCGCAGGGTCGTACACCTGCTCCAGCGTGCGGTTACCCACCGCATCGAGGGTGTAGGCGATGCGATTGCCGAGGTTGTCCTGCATACTCGTGAGACGGTGCGCCGCGTCGTACGAGTACGAGAGGAACGAGAGATCGGGGAGCGTGACTTTGGTGAGTTGACCCGCGAAATCGTAGTCGTAGGTGGTCGTCTCGCCGCCCACAGCCCTCGACGTAAGGCGTTGGCGGGCGTCGTACGTGAGGGTCGTGGTAAGGCCGTTCGGATCGGCGATGGTCAGTGGCTGGCCGTGCGCGTTGTACGCGGTGATGTTCGTTACATGCCCGGCCGCATTGGTTATCGACGCTACGTTGCCGCGCTTGCCGAAATCCGCATCGTCGTTCGCGTAATAGGTATAGGTCGTCGTATCGGCCACATCGGTCCGTGCACCGTTAACCGTCACCACGGAGCCGTTGGCGTTGTAGGTATAGGTCCAGGTGCGCGCCGTGCCTGTCGGCGTGCCGTTGAACCCTGTCGCCCCGCTTACATCGGTGGTCGCTTGAATCGTCCTTGAGCACAGCGCTCCCCGCGCGCCACAAGCACTACCGTCGATGTCATAGACGTTGGTGGTGATGCGAAGCGGCTCGGCGAGACGCTTCGGTAGCCGGAAGTTGGTATCCCACTCGGTTGTAATCGTCCGCGTCTGCGGCGTCGTGCCACCCGCCGTGGTAAGGCCCTCGGTGCGCAAGGTCTCCAGATTGCGCGCCAGATCGTACGTGTAGTTCGTACGGTTGCCGTTCCAATCAGTGCGGCTTGCAATGTTCCCATTGGCGTCATATGTCTGCGCGGCGGGCCCGCACGTAGGACAGGCGAGACCGGTAATGGCGGTGCCTTTGACGACACCAAACAAGGTGGTGAGCCCATAGCTTCGAGCGACGTCAAGCGGGTCGGTCACCGTGGTGGAGACATACGGGGAGGCATAGTCAAGCGCCGTTCTCTCGACGCCCCCGGCGTGCTCCGAGGAAACCACGCGCCCCTGCGTGTCGTACTTGAATGTCGCGAAGCGAGCGCCGTTCTCGTCCACAATTCCCGTCAACGAATACGGCAACGCAGTGTTCTGCGTATTCTGCTGCTCGTTGTACGTGTATTGACGGACCTTCGTATCCGGGAACGTGACGGACGCGAGGTTACTAGCCGAGTCGTAAGAATAGGTGTACGAGCCGCCACCTGGCTCAGTCATGTGGGTAATGCGCTGCTGCGCATCGTAGGTGTAAGCAATCGCGCGTCCCCACGGATCCGAGACGGTGATCAATAAACCTGGGACCGGTGCTATGTTGGGCGGAGTTGATGCATCGCTATAGGTGAGGGTCAGCGTGAGGCCGGCGCGATCGCTAATCGAAAGAAGCTTGCCATTCGCGTCGTATAGCTCGGTCGAATCGTTCGCCGCGACCACGTACTTCCATCCGGTGGTATTTCCGGAGCCATTCACAAGCCGCTCGAGCCTATCCGCTACGTCGGCGTTGTTGACGTAGATATTTCCAGACCCCGGTGGGCTGAAGTCGAGCTCCCGGCCATCAGGGCGTCCTACGAGAGCTACATCGGTCGACAGCACGACGACCTGCCTCTCGTAGTAACTCTTCCAACCCTTGCCGTACATGCCCGTCCAGACTGAGCCCGCATCGCTCAGCAGCCGGCTGTTGTAGCTTAGTTGTTCGACAAGAGGCGTGATGGCCCCGCTGCGCAGGACCGTCTCAACTTGCAGCTTGGTACCGGTTCCCGCGTTGCAGGGATTGGCCACACAGACGTCGGGTTTCCCGAGGTTTTTCCCTTTCTTGGTCTGGCCGCATTGGCCTGTTTTGGGATCGCGTACTTGACCCGATGGACACGAAGGCGCGTTGATGCACTGATTGCCAGAAAGCGTCCCGCCAAAAGGACATGGTGCAGGGCATGTAACATGACGCCCCTCTCCGAGTTGTCCGGTAGGTATGACGCAAAACCCGTTCGTGTACGGATACGGCTGACCGCACAACGTTCCCACCGACCCCGTACTCCCGCAACTATCAGTCCCAGCTTGACACCAACTCGCAGTCGCCGGGATAGAAGCACCAAACGCAGCGCAAGCCTCGGGATCTGTGCTACGAGCGAGGCTCAAGCTTGCGCCGAAAACTAGCCGCGAATTCTGCGCCGGGTACGTGTCCGCTTGCGCCGCAAGCGGCCAGTAGGCAGCAGCAGCGATCAGTAGAAGAAACGCTCGTACAGCAAAAGACGATCGGCGGTTTACTTTCACGGCGTTTGTCATTCCTTCCCTTCGTGCTTGCATTCTTGCGGTCGCAAGGATGTCCTCGGAGACAACAAGCTGTCCAACGAAAAAAACAGATATCTCGAAATCAGATAGCGCTGCAATCGCAAAAACAGATAGCAGTGCTTAGATGAAATTGTTTGTCTAAGCTTTTATACGGCATCGAATTTCCACCGCCGCATCGGACAATTTGATAAGGAGCGGTACCCGTTGTTCGCGAAACAGTTCTTTTTCTTCGATCTGTTTTGGCGATACCGTCTTCTCCTCGAAATATCCAATGAGAAAACTGAAGTCAGATCAATCACGGAGAAAGAAGGGACGCGTCAAGCGTCGCGCATTTCGTTCGGGGAGAAGACGAATGGACGTGAAGGATCTGAGGTTCTTCGTTGCTGTCTATGAGGCAAAGGGCTTCTCGCGCGCCTCGAAATTTCTGGGAACCGTGCAGTCGAATGTCTCGTCGCGGATCCTCAGCCTCGAGAGATTCATCGGAGTGCCGCTCTTCGAGCGCCGCTATCGCACGGTCGTTCCCACGGAGAAGGGCGACCGGTTGTACGAACATGCGAAGCAAGTAATCGAGACGCTCGATCACACCGAGCGCACGCTCAGGCTACCCCGCGGCCTTAGCGCGCCCCTCAGATACGGTGGCGAATGACCAAGGGCTTCACGTTGCTCGAGCTGCTGGTGGTCATCGTGATCATCGGCCTTCTCGCGGGTTTCGTCGCGCCGCGCTATTTCTCGCAGGTCGGGAAATCCGAGGTTCAGGTCGCAAGAGCGCAGATCGATTCCTTCGAAAAGGCGCTCGACCAGTACCGCCTCGATACGCGGCGCTATCCGAGTACCGAGCAGGGGCTCAAGGCGCTGATCGAAAAACCGGGCAACGAGACCCAGTGGGGCGGCCCCTATCTGAGGAAGGACGTTCCGCTTGACCCTTGGGGACGTCCCTATGTCTACCGTGCCCCCGGAACGAAGGGAGACTACGACCTCGTGTCCTACGGCAAGGATGGTCAGCCGGGCGGTACGGGCGAAGCGGCCGACATAACGAATTTCTGACGCCAATGCGCTTCGCGGTCACCGCTGTCGATTCGGCCAACCAGGTTGTGGCCGTCCAGCTGGAAGCGGCTGATGAGGTAGCAGCTCACGATATGGCACGGCAGCGGGGGTATGCGGTCCTCACGCTGCAACGTACGAGCCTTCGGTTCCTTGCGCCGTTTCGTGCCAGGCAGTCGTTTCCAGCCACGCTGTTCTCGATCGAGCTGCTCGCGCTGCTGGATGCGGGCATGAATGTGGTCGAGGCGCTGCAGACGCTCGCGGAAAAGGAGCCCGAAGGAGAGAGTCGCCGAGTTCTAACCGAACTGCTCGATGCCCTCTACCGCGGCGAGTCACTGTCCCAGGCGGTGGGCCGTTTTCCGGAGGCGTTCTCCCCCTTATATGCAGCCACCGTCCGATCGAGCGAGCGCACGGGGAATATCAAGGAAGCCTTGACCCGCTACATCGCGTACCGCGAGGAATTCGAGCGCACCCGCAAGAAGGTGCTCTCGTCCCTCCTCTACCCCGCGATCCTCGTCGTCGTTGGTACGCTGGTATTCGGTTTTCTGATGTTCTACGTCGTGCCGCGCTTCGCGCGCGTTTACGAGGAGATCTCGACCGAGCTGCCGCTCTTTTCCGGCTTGCTACTTACAGTCGGCCGCTGGATTGAGCATAACGGCTTCACCCTGCTCGCGTTGTTCGGCGCGCTTGGGACAGGTTCGACCTACTTCCTGTCCAAGGAAAAGAACCGCGCGCGCATTGCCGAACAGCTGTGGCGGATTCCGGCGCTCGGCGAGCGCATGCGCGTTTATCAGCTTGCGCGCTTCTACCGCACGGTCGGCATGCTGTTGCTCGCCGGAATTCCGGCGCTGAAGGCCTTCGAGATGGTCGCCGAGCTGCTGCCGGCCGGCCTGCGCGTACAGCTTGCGCGCGCCATAAGCCAGCTGCAGGAAGGCCTGACGATGTCCGTGGCGCTGACGTCAAGCGGCCTCGCGACACCCGTCGCCACACGGATGATGGCTGTCGGCGAGAAAAGCGGCCAGATGGGCGAGCTGATGGACCGCATCGCGCGCTTCTACGACGACGAGACGGCGCGTTTCGTCGACGCCTTCACCCGGGTATTCGAGCCGGTGCTTATGGCGGTGATCGGCGTCGCCGTCGGCATCGTCGTCGTTCTGATGTACATGCCGGTATTCGAGCTGGCGGGCAGCATCCGATGAACCCGCACACTGTAGAGCGGCTCGAGGAGCGCTTTGCCGCAGAGCCCGAGGCGCTGCTCCAGCATCTTGCTGCGACGTTCCGCATCCCCGCCCTGCGCCTCGACGAGATGCGCGCGTGCGCGCCGGCGTTCGACCTCGTTCCCTACTCGGAAGCGCTGCGGCACAAGTGCGTCGTGCTGCGCGCGAGCGGCGATGCCCTACTGGCGCTTATCGGGGACCCGTACGACAGCGCTGCCCAGGATTGGCTCGAAGAACGGATCCGCAGCCCATTCACCTACCGCTTGGCGCATCACAAGGAGCTTGCCGCGTACCTGGCACAGCAGGAGGAAGGCTTGCGCGCCATGGACAGCGTCGGCGTCTCGGCCGACAACGGCGCCGCTGCCCGCGACGAAGTGCAGGACATCACCATAGAGGCGATCAGCGAGAGCGACAGCCCGGTGGTCAAGCTCGTCAACTCGACGCTTTACGACGCCTTGAAGTCGGGGGCGAGCGACGTGCATCTGGAGACCGGCGAGCGCGGCCTGTCGATCAAATACCGGATCGACGGCGTCCTCGGCATGGTGAAGAGCGTGGAGGGGATCGACCGCGCCGACCAGGTGATCTCGCGCGTCAAGGTGATCTCCGAGCTCGACATCGCCGAGCGACGCGTGCCGCAGGACGGGCGCTTCCGGGCGCGAAGCAAGGACCGCGACATCGATTTCCGCGTCTCCATCATGCCGAGCGTGTTCGGCGAGGACGCGGTGCTGCGGATTCTCGACAAGCGCTCGCTCTCCGAGGGGGGCCAGGGACTGACGCTCGAGCAGCTGGGATTCGAGCCCGGAATCATCTCGAAGCTTCGCCAGCTATCTTTGGAACCGCATGGCATGCTGCTCGTCACCGGCCCGACCGGCAGCGGCAAGACCACCACGCTCTATGCCGTGATCTCCGAGGTCAACAGCGGCCTCGACAAGATCGTCACCATCGAGGACCCGGTCGAATACCGGCTTCCCGGCGTGCTCCAGATCCCCGTGAACGAGAAAAAAGGGCTGACCTTCGCCCGCGGCCTGCGCTCGATCCTGCGCCACGATCCGGATCGCATCATGGTGGGCGAGATCCGCGATCCGGAGACCGCGGAGATCGCGGTTCAGTCCGCCCTTACCGGGCACCTCGTCTTCACCACGGTGCACGCCAACAATGTATTCGACGTCATCGGCCGCTTCATGCACATGCACGTCGACACGTTCAATCTCGCATCAGCCCTGAACGCCGTCATGGCGCAGCGGCTCGTAAGGGTCATCTGCAAGGCCTGCCGTTCCCAGGGCTGTGGTGAATGCAGAGGAACCGGCTACCGCGGTCGCAAGGCGATCGCCGAGCTGATGATCCTCAACGACGACCTGAGGGAAATGATCGTCTCGCGCGCCCCGATGAAGAAGCTCAAGGAAGCGGCGCGAGCCGCCGGCACCGGGAGCCTGCGCGAAGCGGCGCTTGAACTGGTGAAGCGAGGCGAGACCACCATGCAGGAGATCAATCGTGTCACGTTTGTGGCGATCTGAGCAGCGTGTCGGGCTGTGCCCGGACCGGCTTGTGCTCGCGGCCTCGGTCCAGCCTGTGAAACAGGATCCTGCGGCCGAACTGCGCCAGATTGCCGGTGATTCGAAGCTGGCAGTCGTGGTGTCGAACCATTTCGTGAGATACGCGGTGCGCCCAGCACACGTTTACTTCGACGTACGGAAGCGCCGCCGCCGGCTGGCGAATCCGCGTGTGCAGCACGGGGCGGCGCCAGCCTCGCATCGCCACGGCAGTCGACGCCGCGTTGATCGAGTCTCTGAGCGCGAATCCGCGCGTGGTCTCGATCCAGCCCTACCTCATGGCCGCGTTCAATGCGCGCTGGCGCGCCTTCGGCAGGCAGCCGGCGTGGTTCGTTCTGCAGGAGCCCGGACGCGTGACGCTGAGCCTGTTCGAAAACGCTTCCTGGAAGCTGATCCGGACGCGCCAGACGAACGGCGATTGGCGCGAGTCGCTCGCCGACATGCTCGACCGCGAGCTGGCCGCTTGCGGCGGGCCGGACTGCGAGCGCGCGTTCGTTTCCTCGGAAGAGGAGCTCCCGGCAAGGCTCGGCCGCTATCGCATCGACGACGTCACGCTGCCCCGCGGCGTCAGCCTGAACTCGCGCCCGCGGGCGATGGTGCTGCATTGACCATGCATCAGCTCGATCTCGACTATCTGCGCCCGGGCCTGCGCTTCCGGCGGGCGCGCTACGTGCTGGCCGCGGCCGCCGTCGCATTCGCACTCGACACGGGATGGGAGTACAGCGCGCTTAGAAAAGACATCGCTCTAAAGGAAGACCGTTTGGCGCAGACAAGCTCCGTCACCCGGGAGGCGCCGCGGGCCGGCTCGCTACGGCCGATCAACAGTGAAGAGTACGCATTCGCGCGCGACACGGTCGGCCGGCTTTCCACGCCGTGGGACCGCCTGTTCCAGGCTCTCGAAGCGGCCAAGACGGATCGGGTTGCGCTCCTCGCGATCGAGCCGAGCACCGACCAGCGCACCGTGATGATCAGCGGCGAGGCGAAAGACTATCTTGCGGCCCTCTCGTACATGGCGAGCCTTGCCGACCAGGAAGCGCTGCGCCGGGTACATATCGTGCGGCACGAGCCCCAGCGCGGCGCCGGCCAGCGTCCCCTAAACTTCACGATCTCGGCGGCATGGAAGGAGGAGCGATGAAGCGCGCGCTTCTCCAGCTGAACAAGGAACTGGGCGTGCTCGGCGTCGCGTCCCTGCTTCTGATCGCCACGGCCGTGGTCTTTGCGCTCGCGGTCCTTCGGCCGCTCGACTCTCGCCGCGCAAGACTCGACCTGGAGCTGGACGGCGCCGCCAGACGGCTGCCGTCGCAAGGGCTGACGCGCGTGAGCGCGAACGCGCCCGCAGCCAGGCTGGACGCCTTCTACCGGTTTTTCGAGCGCACCGAGCGCACCGACGAATGGCTCGCGAAAGTCTACGGGGTCGCTACGGCTTCGGGCCTCGAACTGCGCTCGGGCGACTACCAGCTCGCCGAGTCGCGCCAGCGCATCGAGCGCTATCAGATCACGCTCCCCGTGACCGGCAGCTACGCGCAGATCCGCTCCTTTCTCGAGCGCGCGCTGGCGGAGATTCCCGTGCTGTCCCTCGACCAGGTGAGCTTTCGTCGCAAGGGCGCGAACGACGCGCGCATCGACGCGGAAGTTGTACTGACGCTGCATCTGCTCAAAAAATGAAAGACCGGTTCGTGCGCGATATTCCGTCCGCCGCCGCCGTGGCAGTCGTGGCGCTGGTGCTGCTTGCCGGCGTCGTGACCGGGCGCGAGCCCGCCAGCGCGCCGGAAGCCATAGCCCCTGCCGAAAAGCGGATTCCGGAGCCGTTCAACACGGTCGAGGAGCTCGATCTCAAGAAGCTCGTCCGCGAACGCAAGGATCGCGAGATCCAGGACCTGTTCGCGAACCCCGCGCCCGTGGTCGCCCCTGCACCTGCACTCGAGGTCAAAGCAGTACCCGAGCCGCCGCCCGCGCCCGCCGCGCCGCCTTTGCCGTACGCCTATCTCGGCCAGATGAAGAAGGGCGAGCGGGTGATCGTGTATCTCCTCAGGAACCAGGAGATGTTTCTCGCCGAAGCCGGCCAGACGCTCGAAACCGACTACCGGGTCGAGGGCATCTCGGACTCGGACGTCGCTTTTGTTTACCTGCCGCTCGGGACGAAGCAGGTCTTGAGCATTCCGGCGCGGCAATAGGGGGCACCATGTTGCGCCTTGCTTTGATTTGCGCAGTCTTCTCTCTGCTCGCCGGATGCGCGCACCATCCTTCTTACACGGAAGGCATGGACCTCATCGAGGCGGGCAACGTCGAAGCGGGCCTCGTGAAGCTTGACGAAGCCGTGCGCCTGGCCCCCGACCGGCGCGAATACCGGCAGGCCTATTTCCGCCAACGCGAGCTCGCGGTGCAACGCTACCTGATGCAGGCCGAGACCGCGCGCAGCCAGGCGCAATGGGAGCCAGCGGAGGGCGGGTACAGGAAGATCCTTTCGATCGACCCGGAGAGAGGCGAAGGTGCGCGGCGTCCTGGCAGAAAACTCGCAGAGCCGCGAGGCCCAGCAGATCCTGCGCCGAATCGAGGAGCGCGCGCTGCGCGCCGCGGCCGCCGGCCCGCGGCTCTCCGCGGAGCTGAAGGTGCCGATCACGCTCGAGCTGCGCGACGCCACGCTGCGGCAGGTTTTCGAAGCGCTCTCCAAAAGCACGGGCTTGAACTTCATCTTCGACCGGGATATCCGGCAGGACCTGCGGACCACCATCTTCGTACGCAATTCGAGCATCGAGGACGTACTGCGCTTCGTCCTGGTCACGAATCAGCTCGAAAGGAAAGTCTTGTCCGATAACACGGTGCTCGTATACCCGAACACTCCCGCAAAACAGCGCGACTACCAGGACCTGGTGACGAAGACTTTCTACCTGGCAAACGCGGACGTGAAGAGCACCGCGAGCATGATCCGCACTCTGGTGAAAACGAAGGACATGCACATCGACGAGAAGCTCAACATGCTCGTCATCCGCGATACTCCGGAGGCGGTGCGCATGGCCGAGCGCCTGGTCGCGAACCAGGATCTCGCCGAGCCCGAGGTGATGCTGGAGGTCGTGGTGCTCGAGGCGGCGCTCGCCCTCAACTTCCGCAATCAGATCGACCGCTCGAACCTGCTCGCCAATCCGCGCATCCGCGTGAAGAACCGAGAAAAGGCGAAGGTGCACATCGGCGACAAGGTGCCGGTGATCACCACCACCAGCACTTCAACCGGCTTCGCGTCGCAGTCGGTCACCTACCTCGACGTCGGCCTCAAGCTCGAGGTCGAGCCCAACATCTATCTCGAGGACGAGGTCGGCATCAAGGTCGGACTCGAAGTCTCGAACATCGCGCGAGAGATACAGGGCACGGGCGGGACCCTTACCTACCAGGTGGGCACGCGCAACGCCTCGACCGTGCTGCGCCTCAAGGACGGCGAGACCCAGGTCCTCGCGGGGCTGATCAACGATGAGGACAGAAGAACCATCAACCAGATACCGGGCCTGGGCGATCTGCCGCTTCTCGGCAGGCTGTTCGGCAGCCGGCTGGATACGCGCAACAAGACCGAGATCGTGCTGCTCATCACGCCGCGCGTGATCCGCAACCTGGCGCGGCCCGAGCTGCGCTTCGAGGAGTTCCCGAGCGGCACCGAGGCGGCTATCGGTGCCGCGCCACTCCTCCTGCAAAGCACCACTGTCCAGACCCCGGAAAGCACTTCGACGACATTTGCGCCGACCGCCAAACCCGCTGGTCTCAAGGTAACGCTCGAAGCACCGTCGAGCATTCCAGCAGGAGAAGAATTCACTTTGCAGGTGTCGGTAGATTCCGAAGGCGCGCTGCGCAGCGGCCTGCTCGACTTCGCCTTCGATCCTTCGCGCCTCAAATTCGTCCGTGCCGAGCTCGGGGCGCTGATTGCTGCCGCCGACAAAGAGGCAAGCTTCCGCAGCAACGCGCCGGAAGCAATAGGGCGGCTGAACCTCAGCTTCGCAGCGAAAGGCGACATCAAGGGCCAGGGCGAGCTCGCCAGGATCGTGTTCCAGGTTGTCGGCAACGCTGCCGGCGCGCCGATGATCCGGCTGGAGGCGCTCTCCTTCACGAGCGATGCCGGCAAGGTCGTCTCCGCGCAGTTGCCGCCGCCGGTCAGCCTGTCTTTGACTCGATAAGTGCAAATGCAGCGCGGCTTCACCCTCATCGAGGTCCTCATCACCGCGGCGATCGTCGCCACCCTGGCCTCTATCACCCTGCCGCTCGCCGAAATCGCCAGCCAACGCGGCAAGGAGACTGACCTACGCCGCGCCCTGCGCGACATACGCGACGCGCTCGATGCGTACAAGCGGGCTTCGGACGAAGGGCGGATTCTCCGCTCGCCCGATCAATCCGGATACCCGCCAACCCTCGCTGCGCTTGTCGACGGAGTGGTCGACGCAAAAAGCCCCTCAGCCTCCAAGATCTACTTCCTTCGCCGCATCCCGCGCGACCCGCTCAACCCCGACAGCAGCACACCGCCCGAGCGTAGCTGGGGAATGCGGAGCTACGAAAGCCCGCCAAGCGAGCCTAAGGCCGGCAAAGACGTGTTCGACGTCTACTCGCGCAGCTCCCGCGACGGCCTCAACGGCATCCCTTACAAGGAATGGTAGGCGTGCGCCGCGGCTTCACTCTCATCGAACTGCTCGTGGCGCTTACCATCATTGCGCTGCTGCTCTCGATCGTCGTGCCGCGCTTCTTCGGCAGCCTCGCCCGCGCCGACGAAGCGGTCCTGAAGGAAAACCTATACCTGATGCGCGATGCCATCGACAAGCACTTCGCGGACACCGGCAAGTATCCCGCATCGCTGGAAGAGCTTGCAACCAAGAAATACATCCGCTTCGTTCCTTCCGATCCCGTCACCCAGAGCCAGACGACCTGGGTCATTCTGCCGCCCTCAGACCCTCAACTCGGCGCGGTCTATGACGTAAGAAGTGGCGCCAAAGGCGCCGGCCGCGACGGCAAGCCCTATGAGCAGTGGTAAATACCAGCGCCCGGCGCATGAGGGAGGCTTCACCTACCTCAGCGCCCTCCTCCTCATAACCCTCGCCGGCGCTGCCCTCGGCGCGGTCGCCGAATCCTGGACCCACGCGCGCCAGCGCGAGAAGGAAGCAGAGCTGATCTGGATCGGCAATCAGTTCAAGCAAGCCATCGGCCTCTATTACCAACGCTCGCCGGGTGCCGTAAAGCGCTTCCCAGAGAAGCTCGAAGACCTCCTCGAAGACCGGCGCTTCTTGAGCACGCAGCGCTACTTGCGCCGCATCTACGCAGATCCAATGACGGGCAAGCAGGAGTGGGCATTGATCATCGCGCCAAGCGGCGGAATTGCGGGCGTGCAAAGCCTGTCTTCAGCCAAGCCGATACGTAGTAGCGGCTCAGCAACCGCATACAGCGATTGGAAGTTCTCGTACGAGCCTCCGGCCGTGTTGGAGACAAGTTCACTGGGGAAGCCTACCGCGCGCTAGGCTCGCTAACTGGCCATGCGGCAGACTCGAACTTGCTCTCCCATCCGGGAAAGACAAGCACCGCCGGGTGGCACTTGAGGGCGTGCGCGAGCACCTTCGCGCGTACCAGACCTAGGCGAACACGGTCATTCTCGATGGCCGAAAGCGTAGCCTGAGGAATGCCTGTGCGCTCGGCCAGCTGATTCTGACTCAAGCCCTGCAATTCCCGGATGATGCGCACCGACTCGCCAACCGACACGTCGATGCGTTTCCTGGCGGGACGAAATTGCTTCATTACGGCCTCCGATAGTCGTGTGCTGTGATCGAATGGTCTGAGTGTGAATGTTCCCGTGAACGTACTCCCCAACTTTGTGATGCACCATGCCATGCGGGAAGTGTTTGTCGATGTAGCGATATGGATCGGTTGCGGTCATTGTGCCGCAGTGCGTCAGCGCGATCGTGACAGGCACTCATCGAACACTTGCTTGTAGGTAGGGTCGAAGCTGTTCCTCGTGTTTGCTACTCTCTCCGCCTCGTCGCTGCAGGCATTCAGCGCGTTTTTCGGTTGACTACGCGCAGCGGATTGGTTTTCGGTGCGTGCCGTCCAACCGTTCGCCTCCATGCATCGGTTGTAGAAATCGCGCATGTTCAGTTGGCCAGCAATGCCTCCACCGTAGTAGCCACTTTGGCGAAGATCTCGTTCGCACATGTATGAATCACGCTTGAAGTCTTGTTCGGTAGCGCCGGGTCTCTCCCAGATTGGGGGCCGCGCACAAGATCCAAGCACTAGTGCAAAACAGGTGACAGTAGTCCAGCGCAAGCCGCGTCGTTGCATTAGGTCCGCTTTGGGTCGAAAGCAGACATTCTAGGCCGGTCGGGGATCACCCTCAGACGGGGGTTTGTACGCTATATAACCGACCTCGCGCTCCCGTGTGAGGGGTGGATGCAGGCGGCCTAGGACCCCTGCGCCCTACCTTAGGGCCCCTGCTCCCCCAGTGTCCGCTTTCGGCCAATAGCGGACATTCACTGCAACAGACCAAACACCTGGCGCTAATCGTGCAAGGTCTTCCTCACGATGCCAACTGGGCCACGAGATATGCGATGTATCCGTTGATCACGCTGCGGCACGCTTTAGTGGCGATTTCTACCGCTTCACGTGAGCGCGGCTGGATGAGGACGTTGCGCAGATCCACGGTGTAGAGCTGGGCGTTTGCCTCGGGCGCGTGTCTGCCAATGTCTAGAGGAGCCAGGCGCGCATCGTTGCTTATCTTCGTGAATTCTTTAAATTCGTTTTTCGCCACACCGAATGGCTTAAGCGCATCTAAAAAATCGCTTTCACCCTTAAATGTATTTTTTATCGCTTCGACCGCCTTGTAGTACTCGACGAGAAAGTACCCAGGTGTCTCGCAGCCTCGCAGGTACATTGCGATCGCGTAGTAAAGCGAGCGATTGAGGACGTTTAGGTACTGCCTGAGGCTCGTCGCCGTTACGGTAACGGCTTCGGGCTTTCCTTCGTGGTGAACAAACTTTCGCCGCTCGCCACCAATCGTCTCCTCCGTCTCCACGGCGACGATGTGCTCTCGCATGAATGGAACGCTCTCGACTATCGGGTGACGTGTGGCGTCGAGTTGCTCTGCACTTGGCCAGCAGGTGATGTTGTAGCTGATGAACGTTTGATACGTGATGTAATACAGCAGAGGGTTCAGTAGTGGCCGCGACTGTTGAGATTTCTCAGTGAAGATGGCCGTGATCTTGTCATCCTCGAAATGCAACGCTGGTCTGGTGTCTCCGAGTTCGAGGCGGCAGCGCGGCGTGATTTTTATAGGTGGATCAACGTAAAGGGGATCGTCCGACCGCCAAGTCTTGATGATCGTTAGGGTGTACCACGGGTTTAAGATGGTTCCCGTTGTCTCCACGGTTAGCGATCCGCTTTGCAAGTCGAGCCGCGCGGGGGTTTGTGCCATGCTGGTCGTATCCTGGGTAGGATTTCCGGGCGGAAAGCGTTAAAAGATCAGCTCGTCCAAGAACTGCTCCCGCCTAGCTCCACCGTCGAACGTCCCTGCCACCGATGCGTCACTGAGCACCTTTGCCATAGCCCGGCGCGCGTACCCCTCCGACTGCACCAGCCGCTCGTGGGAGTCCTTGTCCGTAAGCGACGCCAGCCGTCCGCCGTGGACCGCCTTTGACCGGAGGTCGTACCCACGCAGAGCGTCCCGAAAAAGCCGCACGCGCTCCTCGCGATCGGACCCCAGAAAGAACGCCAGCCGCTGCGCGAGCCGAAACCGCATCTCACGCGAGTCCTCCGGCCCAAAAAGCGCCTCCAAGGTCACCCACACCAGAACATAGCGGGGAATCCATTGATCGTCGGACAATGCCTGACTCAATAAGCCAACGGCACTCCATATCGTGCCCTTGCGGTCCAGAGCCAGCATCGCCTCGTGATAGCGCGCCGCCTGGCGGAGCTGGGGGAGCGTCGGGGCGTCGTAGATATGCTCCGAGGCCACGCGAACCTTGTTCGCTGGCCCGGTGCTCCGCCGAGACATCGCGTCACCTTTTTCCTGGAAGTGGTACAGGTGACCCACGCTCCAGCCCGTGGGCACAACAATCCAGAGTGCTACCCCGGCCAGCCAGATTTTCTCGTCGACGACCTGCTGAATGCTTCGCGGCGTCTGTCCCTTCCAGTCTGGGTCCGGGGAATGAAGCGCATCCGCCTCATACTCAATGCGAAAGACCAGCTTGGCGTCCTTCACGCGCTGCAGCGCTGTCCACCCATCCAGCAGCGTGGCCTCTACACTCTGTACCCACGCAGGAATGCGCTCTAACACCACACCCCCACCAAACGCGACTGGCTCCGCCACGAGCTCGTCCGGGCAAATAGCCTCCGTTAAGACACCGCACCCGTACCACATGCTCGTCGTCTTCTCATGGTCGTATAAGCAGCTCCGCGCCAAAGCGGCGGATCTTCATACCACCGCTCCGACCCGCCTGTCAGCGGTGCGAGTCCTCCGCCGCTGAATGTCCGCTTTGGGTCGAAGCAGACATTCTAGGACGGTCGGGGATCACCCTCAGACGGGGATTCGAACCCCGGTTACCGCCATGAAGGGCGATATCCGACTATCCTCACAAGATCCGATTAAACCAGACCATTGAAAGCAGCGCCGATAGCACCTCGACGAGCGCGGCGGTACCTGATAATGGAGGGACGATGAAACCCGTTCTTGGAATCTTGGGTGCGGTTATTGTGGTTTGGCTCGGGCTCTGGGTCGCTGATACGGGCGTGCTCGTCTACTCGGCCGCTGGAAAACTTCCCGCCACGCGCGAATGCCAGTACTTCATCGGCGTCTCGGTCGTCAAAAGATATGCGGTGCTGGCGGAGCGCTGCGAGGTGCTGGCCAAAGTGGGGCGCTAGGCCTTCAGAGTATCCGCCTATTGCTTCGGAATCCTCGCCGCCTCGACCACGCGGGCCCAGCGCCGCGATTCGCTCAGGAAGAAATCGCGCAGCTCCGCCGGCGTGCTGGCGCGTCCCTCGACGCCGAGCTCGGCGAAGCGCTTCTGCACGTCCGGAGCGGCGAGTGCCTTCGCCAGCTCCTGCTGGATGCGCTCGATCGCCGCGGGGGGTGTCTTGGCCGGCGCGGCGAGGCCGTTCCACGACACCACGTCGTACCCTTTCAGGCCGCTCTCGATGACGGTCGGTATGTCGGGCAGCGCGGCAAAGCGGCGCGCGCTCGTGACCGCGATCGCGCGAAGATTGCCCGACTTGATGTGCGACATCGCCGGCGCCATGAACTCGAAGGCAAGGCTGGCGTCGCCGCTCTTCGCCGCCGTCACCACCTCGCCGGTGGACTTGTAGGGAATGATCTGCACGTCGATGCCGGCCGTGGACTTGAAGAGCTCGGCCCCGAGATGCTGGGTGCTGCCGATGCCGATGCTGGCGAGGTTCATCCTGCCGGGGCTTTTCTTCGCCTCGGCGATGGCCTCGGCGACGCTCTTCAGCCCCGACTTCGGGTCGGTGAGGATCACGAGCGGGAAGAAGCCCAGCGTCGAGATCATGGCGAAATCCTTCTCCGGGTCGTAGGGCAGCGACTTGAAGAGCGCGGTGCTCACCGCATTGCCGTTGTTGATGAGGAGCAGCGTGTGGCCGTCCGGCGCGGCGCGCGCCACTTCCTGCGCTGCGACGATGCCGCCGGCGCTCGGCTTGTTCTCGATGACGAGCGGCTGGCCGAGCCCCTCGCTCATCTTCGGCGCCACGGTGCGCGCCGTGATGTCGGCGACCCCGCCCGCGCCGTAAGGCAGCACGAGGCGGATGGGCTTGGACGGGAAAGCCTGGGCCCATGCCAGCGCCGGAAGCAGAAGAAGCGCGAAACAGAAAGCTCTCATCTAACGCGCGCCCGGGACCCTGCGGGTCTTGAGAAACTGCTCCAGCGTCTCGCCGCGGAACGCGGCCACCATGTCGGGATTCGAAACACTCTTCGCGCGCGCGAGCTTCTCGAGGCAGAAGAAGCTGGCGCCGCAGTCCATCATCGCGCGCCAATCGAGCTTTCTGATCATTTGTTTTTCTTCTTCGGTCAGACCTGTCATGGCTTTGTCGGGGTCTACTTTAAAAAGATTCCTTTTTTCAAGACCCACAAGACCGTGCAAAAAACGATTCAACCGCAAACCTCTTGCGCTGAGCTCAAGATCGAAAACATAGGGCTTCATTCGAAGAGCGCCACGGCCATCGCGGTGGTCATCGGCAGGTAGTAGCTCTGATGCACCTTGCGGGCGTTGCTCGCCAGCGCGCCCCGCATGATCAGCCACATGATGATCTCGGCGCCTTCGTTGCCGCCGAGCCGCATGAATTCCTCGATGCTCATGCCCGCGAGCCGCTCGGGGTCGCTCTCGATCAGGTCCAGGAACTCCATGTCCCATTTCTCGTTGTTGAAGCCGGCGCGCTCGCCGATCATCTGGTGCGAAAGCCCGCCGGTGCCGACGATCGCCACTTTGAGATCTTCGGGATAGGAAAGAATCGCCTTTCTCAGGGCAATACCTAATTTGAAGCACCGTCTCGGCGTCGGAAGGGGGTGCTGGAGCACGTTCACCACCAGCGGAATCACCCTGCCCGGCCAGTCGGGCTTTGCCGGCCACATCATGGTGAGCGGCGAGTGCAGCCCGTGGTCGAGGGGCAGGTCCTGGAAGATCGCGAGGTCGAATTCGTCGGCGACGAGCGAGCGCGCGATGTGGCGCGACAAGGGCGCATGCCCCTTCAAAGCAGGTATTTTTCTGACGCCTGAACCTTCATCGGCAATGCGGTATTCCTCGCTTACTCCCAGCGCGAAGGTCGGGTAGTGGTCGAAGAAAAAAGTGGTGGCGTGGTCGTTGAAGCAGAAAAACAGGACATCGGGCTTCTTCTCCGCGAGCCACTTCGCCACCGGCTCGTAGCCCTTGAACAGCGGCTGCCAATCGGGATCGTCCTGCTTGCCCTTGTCGAACGCGATCCCGATTGTCGGCACGTGCGAGGTGCCGACGCCGCCGATGATTCTTGCCATGCGGGGAATATTACTTCAGGGCGCCGGCCGGTATTCCCGCACCTTCACTTCCATGCTCCCCAGGACGTCGCTCGACGCAACGAGGACGTCGCCGGGCCGGATCGGACCGACGCCCGCGGGAGTGCCGGTAAAGAGCGCGTCGCCCGGGTGCAGCGTGTAGAAGCTTGTGGCGAACTCGATCAGGCGCGCCACATCCCACAGCATGTCGGATGTGCTTGTGTCCTGGCGCAGCTCGCCGTTCTGCCGCACCGACAGCCGCAGCTTCTGCGGATCCGGCACTTCGTCGGCGCTGGTCAGCCAGGGCCCGAGCACCGTGTAGCTGTCGATCGACTTGCGGAAGCTGCGGTCCTCGCTGCCGCGCACGGTGATGTCGAGCCCCATGCAGTAGCCCGCTACGTATTTCAATGCATCTTTCTTTGCAACCATCGAGGTTTCCCTTCCGATGACGGCGACCAGCTCGACCTCGAAGTCCGTGCGCCGGTCGATGAATCGCTGCGCGATGCCCTGCGACGGGCCGACGAGCGACGAGCTCGCCTTGAGGAACAGGCCCGCTTTCTCGATATCCCAGATGTTGTGCCCGGGCGAGACATTGCTCTTCTGCATCTCGGCGATATGCGCCTTGTAATTCACGGGCGCGGCAAGAATCTTTCCCGGCGAGCGCACGGGCGAAAGGAGGCGGACCGAATGCAAGGGCTTGCACGGCAGTTTCGCCAATCCGGAGGGGACCGATGGAAAGAGCTTGCCCCCGGCATGCCTGGTGATGTCGAACACCAGGTCGCCGCGCACGATGCCTACCCGGTTTTCGTCGAAGCGGCAGAGTTTCACGAGCTCGCGATGGCCGCCCACACGCGCGACGGCGTGTAGGGAAATTCCAGGTGATGAATGCCGCGTGCGCGCAGTGCGTCGATCACGGCATTCGCCACGGTCGGAATTGCACCGACGGTGCCGGCCTCCCCTGCTCCCTTGACGCCTAATGGATTCGAGGGCGACGGCACCAGGTGGTCGTAGAGCGCGATCGCGCGCGGCTGCTCGTCGGCGCGCGGCATGGCGTAGTCCATGAAGGTCCCGGTCAGGAGCTGGCCGGACTCCTCGTCGTAGACGACGTGCTCGCCGAGCACCTGGCCGAGGCCCTGCGTGATGCCGCCGTGCAGCTGGCCTTCCAGCAGCGTGTGATTGATGACCCGCCCGCAGTCGTCGACGGCGACGTACTTGAGGACTTCGATCTCGCCGGTCTCGGGGTCGATCTCGACTTCGGCGACGTGCGCCCCGCTGGGGAACGAGGTCGGGGCCGGGATGTCACCCGTGGTGTCGAGCGCGCCGCGGTGACGTCTGGCGACATCGAGAAAACTGGCGGAGAGGTCCGTGCCTTTGACGCGGTAGCGGCCGTCCTTGAATTCGACATCGGCTGCGGAAACTTCGAGATCCTTCGCCGCCAGCTCGAGCCCTTTTTTTATGACTGCAAAAGCAGTCGCCGCAAGCGCGCCGCCGTGCGCCATCATCGAGCGCGAGCCGACCGTGCCGCCGCCGATGAGAGGCGGGCCGCCCGGGTCGCTCGCCCTCAACGTGACGTCGTTTGGAGGGATGCCGAAGATATCGGCGACGATCTCCGGAAACACGGTCTCGTGCCCCTGCCCCGACGGGCCGGCAAGAACATGGATCTCGGCGCTGCCCGATTCGCCGAACTTGATGGCGGCTTCCTCTTTCGGCAGCGCGCCGGCACCTGAAGGCTCCACGAAGATGGCCAGGCCGATGCCGCGGAGCTTTTTGCGCTTGGCCGATTCAGTTCTCCTGGACGGAAAGGAATTCCAATCGGAAAAGCGAACCGCCTTTTCGAGCAAGCCCGGAAGATCGCCGCTGTCGTACGTCGAGGTCGGCGTCTTGTAGGGATACGCGTCCTTCGGGATCAGGTTGCGCCGCCGCAGCTCGATGCGGTCGATTTTCATCTCGCGCGCCGCCTCGTCCACCAGCCGTTCTACGAGGTAGGTTACGTTCGGCCGC